>Ga0134121_10000057_pt1 | contig 121173 bp, 54 predicted proteins | sample KB301_FD_96463 | JGI IMG/M metagenome (GOLD analysis project Ga0134121, IMG submission 96463) | Terrestrial soil microbial communities without Nitrogen fertilizer from Kellogg Biological Station, Michigan, USA - KB3-0-1 | ecosystem: Environmental > Terrestrial > Soil > Unclassified ... | reverse complement strand
TGGCGCGCGTCCGCCGGATGACACTCGAGGCCTACGCTCATCAGGATCTGCCTTTTGAAAAAATGGTAGCGGCACTGCAACTCGAACGAAACCTGAGCCGCTTTCCCGTCTTTCAGGCGGTGCTCGTGCTGCAGAACGAACCATCGCAGGGGCTGTTAGAGCTGCCGGGACTCGTGCTCAGCGAGGTCGAGAACGAAGTGCAAACGGTGAAGTTCGACCTCATCCTCTTCGTTGCCGAAGGAGAGAACGGGCTAAGCGGGCATCTCGATTACAGCACAGACCTGTTCAAGGCCGAGACGATGAACCGCCTGGTGGCCCACTTTGAAACCTTGCTTCGCAGTCTCGTCGCCGATCCGGACGCACGCGTCGCGGAACTCGAAATGTCCACTTCAAAGGAAAGGGAGCAGCAGCTTATGCAGGATCAGGAACGTCAGAGCGCGGAACGCCAAAAGCTCGTGAACGTGAGACGAAAAGCCGTCAAGCTGGCCGAGGTCGCTCCCGTCAAGACGAGTTACCTGAACGGCGATGGGGAGTTGCCGCTGATCGTTAAGCCGAACGTCCCACAGGTTAACCTCGCGCATTGGGGCAACGTAAACCGCGAAGCGGTCGAAGCGATGGTGCTCAAGCACGGGGCCGTCCTCTTCCGCGGGTTCGACGTGCCGTCAACAGTCGAGTTTCAGGAGTTTGCGCAGAGCGTCAGTTCGGAGTTGTTCGGTGAGTACGGCGACTTGCCACGCGCGGGCTTTGGCGGAAAAGTTTACGGCTCGACTCCGTACCCGCAGGATCAGGCCATCCTCTTCCACAACGAAAGCTCACACATGCATCGCTGGCCACTGCGCATCTGGTTCTACTGCGTGCAAGCAGCGGAGCAGGGAGGCGAGACGCCGATCGTTGATTGCCGTGAAGTTTACCGGCGACTCGACCCGGGCGTAATCGAGCAATTCAGAGAGCGCAAGGTGATGTACGTGCGTAACTACACCGGCGGCATTGATGTTAGCTGGAGTGACTTCTATCGAACGGAAGATCGGGCGGTGGTTGAAGAGTCTTGCCGGCGGGCGGGCGTCGAGTTTGAGTGGAAGCCCGACAATGGATTGAGAACTCGACAGGTCTGCGATGCAGTGCGCCGGCATCCGCAGACTGGAGAGATGGTTTTCTTCAACCAGATTCAGTTGCATCACATCAGTTTTCTCGAAGCTTCGGCGCGGCAGGCGGTGATGTCGATCTTCGATGAGAAAGATTATCCGCGAAATGTCTATTACGGTGACGGCGCGCCGATTGAGCCGGAAGTGATAGACGCCATTACGCAGACTTACGAGCGAACAGCCGTCAGCTTCCCCTGGCAACCCGGCGACATTCTGATGCTCGACAACATGCTCACCGCACACGCGCGCAAGCCTTACGTCGGCCCGCGCAAAATCGCCGTCGCGATGGCCGAAATGTTCTCGGAGTAGCGGGTGGAACTCTGCGTAAGCTCTGCGTCCTCTGCGCCTCTGCGGTCAAAGAAAATGACAAAGCATGTAAACCGCAGAGGCGCAGAGAACGCAGAGGTTACGCAGAGAAAACTTCCTTCTTCAATCACTCTTAACCGGAAAGAATAAACAGGTATGCAGGACAAGACCCTTGAGGGCTTTCGACTCTCGCCTCAGCAGGAATACATCTGGCCGTTGCAGCAAGAGAGGTCGTGGGCGCAGTGCGCCATCATGATCGCGGGCGTCCTTGATAAGGAAACTCTCAGGAACGCCCTGCAACAACTCGGCGATCGTCATGAGATATTGCGCACGACGTTCCAGCGCCCGCACGGCCTGAGCACTCCTTTTCAGGTCATCAACGAAGAGTGCGCGTTGCTCTGGCGCGAGACGGATTTGAGCGGCGAGCAGCTCGAGCAGGCGTTCGCGGCGCAAGCACGCGAGTCGTTCGACTACGAGAACGGGCCTTTAATGAAGGCTTCGTTATTTGCCCTGTCTGCAGATAGTCACGTGCTGTTGCTGACTTTGCCCACGCTCTGCGCCGATGCGCGTACGCTCGAGAATCTTTGCCGGCAACTGGGCCACGCATACGCCGCGCTTCGCGAGGGCGAAGACGATGCCATGCAGTACGTCGATTTTGCGACCTGGCAGCATGAGTTGCTGGAGTCTGAAGAGGCGAAAGAGGCGGCCGCGTACTGGCGTCAGGAACAATTGAATCGTCCTTTGCCGATTCAGAAACTGCCGTTGCGCCTTCGGCAAGTCACAGCAGCCTCGACTGCTGTTTCTCCAGTCTTCCATGTCGAACAAGTCGAGCGGATCGAAGCGGCGGCGCGCATGTATGAGGTGTCACCGTCGGATTGGCTATATGCGTGCTGGCAAGTGTTGCTGTGGCGGCTCACCGAAGAAACTGATTTGGTCACAGGCCACGTACTGGACGGGCGCAGTCACGAGGAGCTGTACGAGTCTCTGGGACCATTCGCACGAACGCTCCCAGTCGACTGTCACTTCGAGACCGACTTCCGTTTCACCGACATCCTCAAGCAGGTGAAACAGGCGACGCGCGAAGCCGCTCGCTGGCAAAACTATTTCACAGCGCCAGCGTCGCACTTACCCGTGGCGTTTGCCTGGGAGACACTGGCTGAAAAGTTCACAGGCAGCGAAGTCGTCTTCGAAACGATTAGACAGGAAGTTTGCACCGGCGACTTCACGCTCAAACTCGTCTGCCAGCGCGTGGGCGAAACTGTGGAGGCTCGGCTTCAATACGACGCAGAGTTGTTGTCGGTCGAGGACGTCGCGCGCCTCGGAGAAGAATTTGTCCAACTCGTAACCAGCACGCTCGACGATCCAAAAGCGAGAATCGATCAACTCGAGATTCTCGGTACGGCGGAGCGGCAACGCTTACTCCAGGATCTGAACGAGACGGCAGTGAGTTTACCTGCCGAGCGTTGCTTCCACGAACTGTTTGAGGAGCAGGCCGCGCGCACGCCGGGCGCAGTCGCCGTCGTCTTTGCAGATGAGCAACTGACTTTCGCGGAACTCAACGCGCGCGCCAATCAGTTGGCCCATCGGCTAAGGCAATGCGGCGTCGGGCCCGAGTCTCCAGTGGCCATATGCCTGCCACGTTCGGCGGAGACGTTGGTGGCAATGCTGGCCACGATGAAAGCGGGTGGTGTTTACGTGCCTATCGATCTCAGGCAGCCGAAGAATCGTTTCTCTTTAATGCTTGAAGAGGCGATGCCCGCCGCGCTGGTTACTCAGCGGCGTCTGTCTGAGCAGCCTCCAGAGACCACTACACAAGTGCTGTATCTCGATGACGAGAGTCTTGCGACCGAAAGCACCGAAAACCTTTCTCCGGTCGCGACACCCGCGAATCTGGCGTACGTGATTTTCACTTCCGGATCGACGGGCACACCGAAGGGCGTCGGCGTCGAGCATCGCCAACTCTTCAACTATCTGAATGCGATCCGGCAAAGATTAGACCTGCCGCCGGGGTCGAGCTACGCGACTGTCTCAACCTTCGCGGCTGACCTGGGCCACACGGTGATCTTCCCGGCGCTGTCCACCGGTGGGTGCCTGCACGTCATCCCGGAAGAGCTGATTTCCGATGGTCCAAAGCTCGGCGAATACTTCAGCCGGCATGCGATCGATTGTCTGAAAATTGTGCCGAGCCATCTGGCGGCGCTGCTCGCGTGCCCGCAACCGGCGCAACTTCTCCCGCGGAAGCGATTGGTGCTCGGCGGCGAGGCTTCGCGCTCCGAATGGGTAGCGAATCTTCAGTCGCTCGTGCCCCTGTCCGCTGGTACGATCTTCAACCACTACGGTCCCACGGAAACGACGGTCGGCGTACTCGTGCACGAAGCAGGCACGGCGGAGACAGCCACGCTCCCGCTTGGCCGTCCACTCGCCAACGTCCGGATATATCTGCTCGACTCACACCTCCAGCCCGTGCCGTTCGGAGTGCCTGGAGAGTTGTGTGTTGGTGGTGCGAATGTCGCGCGCGGTTATCTCAATCGCGCGTCACAGACCGCGGAAAAATTCGTCCCCGATACTTTCTCTCAGACGCCGGGCGCGCGCCTCTACCGCACGGGAGACTGCGCGCGCTATTTGCCGGATGGCACGCTCGAGTTTTTGGGTCGCCTCGATCGTCAGGTAAAAATTCGCGGCTACCGCGTTGAGCCTGGCGAGATCGAAGTGCTGCTCGAGCAACACGCGGCGGTGCGTCAGGCCCTTGTCGTTCTCAACGAGGACGCGGGAGAGAAACGGCTGGTGGCATACCTGGTACCCGCACAGCAACGTTCCCACGTGCCTGCGAATGAGTTGCGTCAGTATCTGCTGGAGCGTCTGCCTGATTACGCCGTACCGGCGAACTTCGCCTGGCTCGACGTGCTGCCGCTGACGTCCAACGGCAAAGTCGACTTGCAGGCGTTACCACTTCCCGAACACCTCACGCAGGACGTGGACGATAACTTCGTGGCCCCGCGCAATGCTGTCGAAGAGGTGTTGGCCCAGATGTGGATGGAAGTGCTCAAGCTCGATCGAATCGGCGTCTACGACGACTTCTTCGAGCTGGGCGGTCATTCGCTGCTGATCATGCAGGTTATCGCCCGCGTGCGTGACGCCTTTCGAGTCGAATTACCACCAGCCGCGGTCTTCACTGCCACGACCATCAATGAGCTTGTCAAGATAGTCGTCGCGCAGGAGGAGCAGCCGGGGCAGATGGAAAAGATTGCCGTCATTCTTCAGAGACTCAACCAGATGTCGGACGAAGACGCCCGCGCCACACTCGACGCAAAACGGCGGCCAGCGAATGAAAGATCGAAAGCGGCCCGAGGAGACCAGGCATGAGCACGCATAAGTTCGAGCAGCACGTGGGTGGAATTTCCACGATCAAGCAGGAGCTGCTGGAATCTCTCCTACGGGAAGCGGGCATCGAGCTGCCGCGCACCCAGACCATCCCGCGCCGCGAGACCTCTGATCCTCCACCGCTCTCTTTTGCGCAACAGCGCCTCTGGTTTCTTCAGCAATTTGATCCGCAGAGTGCCGCTTACAACGTTCCCAGAGCCGTGCGGCTCGCGGGCCCGCTGAACGTCTCCGCCCTGCGGCGAAGCTTGAGTGAAGTAGTCAGACGTCACGAAGTGTTGCGCACCACCTTCACTACCATCGACGAGCAGCCCGTGCAGATAGTGCATCAGGCGCAGCCGGTGGCGCTTCCAGTATTTGACTTGAGCAATTTGCCTGAGGCGGAAAGGGAGGCTTCGATTCAGGCGCTGTATACCGCAGAGACCAGCCGGCCTTTCAATCTCGCGGATGACTTACTGCTGCGAGCTTCCCTGGTGCGGGTGGGCGATGAGGATCATGTCATCTTCTTCACCCTTCACCACATCGTCAGCGATGGCTGGTCTTCGGGTGTGCTCATTAACGAGGTGGTCGCGCTTTACGATGCCTATTCGCATGACCGGCCATCGCCGTTACTCGAACTGCCCGTGCAGTATGCCGACTACGCGGTCTGGCAGCGACAGCAGCTACAGGGTGAGATCCTCGAAGAACATCTTGCCTACTGGGAACGGAAACTACGCGGCGCACCCGTGCTCAAATTGCCGGCCGATCGCCCGCGTTCGAAAGTTCTAAGTATTCGTGGCGCGCAGTACATCATTGCTCTGCCGAGCTCGCTGACCGATGCGCTGAATGAATTGAGTCGCCGTGAAGGTACGACGCTATTTATGACGCTGCTCGCAGCCTTCAAAGCTTTGCTCTGCCGTTACACGGGCCAGGAAGACATCAGCATCGGCATTCCCATCGCCGGGCGCAATCAGGTCGAGACGGAGCAACTCATCGGTTTCTTCATCAACACACTCGTGATGCGGACAGACCTCTCGGGCAACCCCTCTTTTCGCGAGTTGCTCGGGCGCGTGCGCGAAGTGGCCGTAGGCGCATACGCACACCAGGAATTGCCTTTCGAGCGAATCGTCGAGGAGCTCCAGCCAGAACGGAGTGCCGGTTCTCAGCCTTTCTACAATGTGATGTTCGTCTATCAGAACATGCCGGCGTCATCGCACCAGCAGCCATTACGCGGGTTGACGATGAGCCAGGTTGAGATGAGCGACCAAACGGCGGTTCGCTCGGACATAGATTTTTATCTCTGGGAAGGCGAGACCCTGCGTGGCTCTTTAGTCTACAACGCGGATCTTTTTGACGAATCAACTATCGCGCGGATGGGCTGGCGGCTAGTGGAGCTGCTCGAAGAGATTACGCGTAATCCTGAAGTCTCGCTCAATGACTTGCTCGCCGGCCTCAAACCTGAGCCACTCGCTATCTCGCTGAAACCAGCGGCGGATGAGAAAGTGCCGTTCTCATATCACCAGGAGCGAATGTGGTTCATCGATCAATTTGAGAATGGCAACGTTTATGAGTCAGCCCCGACTTATCACAACATTCCTCTGATCCTGCATCTGCAGGGCGACGTCGACACGGATGTGTTGGAGTCGAGTCTCAACGAGATCGTCCAGCGTCACGCCATCCTGCGTACCAGATTCATTGCTGACGAAGGAAGAGGCTGGCAGGTAATCACGCCCAGCGAGAGGCTGGAGCTGAAAGTGGTCCAATGTACGCCAGCCAATGGATTGGAACTGGCATTGACCGAAGCGCGCGAGCCGTTTGCGCTCGATGAGGATCTGCCGATACGAGCGGGGATCTTTCGCATGTCAGCCACAGAGGTACTGCTCCTCTTGACGGTGCACCATATCGTCGCGGACAGGCCATCACTCAGGCTGATCACCGCGGAGTTGGCAGAGATTTACAACGCCACAGTCAGTACCACCTGCGGTAGCGGGTGGGTGCGTAGCTGTGCGGCGACAGAACTTCTCGATACAGGCGTAAAGGCTGCGCACCCACCCGCTACCGCAGGTGGTACTGACACTGTCCAACAGCGCGCTCTGCCCGAGCTTCCGGTCCAATACGCCGCCTACGCCAAAGGTCAGCAAAACCTCACGGAACTGGATTTCGAGCAACTGTGGTTTTACTGGAGATGGCAACTGCGCGGACAGCTCGCGGCGCTGAAACTCCCGGAAGACCGGCCGCGACCGGCAATTCATACCTACACTGCTGCGCGTGAAACTTTCACGCTTGCTGCCACGGTGGTCGGTCGTCTCGGTGAAGACCGGTTTGCGGCGCTGCTCGCGGCGTTCAAAGTGCTCATGCACCGCTACGCTCGTCAGGATGAGATCGTTGTCGGAACCAGCGAGCCATGTCGCACGCAACCTGAAGTTGCGGGCCTCGTTGGTCCATTCGCCAATCTCGTCGTCCTGCGCAGCGATCTGGGTGGCAACCCTTCGTTCAGCACGCTCGTGCAGCGCGTGCAGAAGACGTTGGACCAGGCGCGAGCACATCAGGAGATGCCGTTCGACAAACTGGTCCAACTGCTGAATCCCGAAAAGGACATGAGCCGTACCGCGCTCTTCGACGTCCTCTTCCAGTTTGACGATGAAGCAGCGCCGGTTTTCTCCTTCGGCCAGGCCGAGGCGCAGCAGATCGACACGGGCTTCGGATACGGCAAGTATGATTTGAATCTGTTGGTCCGTCGCAGCGCGGCTGGGTTTACAGTCGACGCCGTCTATAACTCTGACATCTACGACGCCTGGAACATTCGGCAAATGCTCAGTCACTTCCAGGCGCTGATCGATGCGTTCACCGTCGATCCCGAGCAGGGAATCGACGACATCACCCTCCTGAGCGCTGCGGAAGAACAGCAACAACTCTCGGGCTGGAACAACACCCACGCGTCTTACCCCGCGGACAAGACTATCCACGAGTTGTTTGCCGAACAGGCGGCACGCACACCGGATAAGATTGCCGTCACGGTGGGCGACGAGCGCGTAACTTATCGTGAGCTTGACGAGCGTGCCAACCGCTTAGCTCACTACCTGCGACGCCAGGGCGTTGGCCCAAACAAACTCGTTGCGCTCTGCCTGAATAAATCACCGGAGATGATCGTCAGTCTGCTGGCGGTGTTGAAGGCAGGCGGCGGTTATCTTCCGCTCGATCCCGGCAATCCAGCCGAACGTTTGCAATTCGTGATGGAAGATTCGGGAGCTGCGCACCTCATCACTACTGCGGCACTCGCCGGCAAGGTTCCAGCGGCCGTTCCGGCAACGGTGCTAATTGATGAAGACAGCGAGGCGATTGGGTTAGAACCTACCACGGCACCGGACAGCACAGCCGGCCCGCAGGATCTTGCTTACTGCATCTACACCTCAGGCTCGACCGGCAAACCGAAGGGCTCACTCATCGAGCATCGCAACGTAGTGCGATTGATGGTGAACGACAAGCTTCAGTTCAATTTCAGTAGCGCTGACGTTTGGACGATGTTCCACTCGTACTCTTTCGATTTCTCCGTTTGGGAGATGTATGGAGCACTGCTCTACGGCGGCCGGCTGGTCATCGTGCCGGAACAAGTGTCGAAAGACCCGGCGCTGTTTCTCGATCTGGTTATCAACGAAAAGGTCACAGTTCTCAACCAGACTCCGACCGCGTTTTATAACTTTGCGAGTCTGGACCAGGGCCAGAGCCTTGCGCTTCGTTACGTCATCTTCGGCGGTGAAGCGTTGCGCCCGGCGTTGCTGCAAGAGTGGAGAGCTGCGCACCCGCAAGTGAAACTCATCAACATGTACGGCATCACGGAAACGACCGTACACGTCACCTTCAAAGAAATCGATGACGAACACGTTGCGACCGACACGAGCAACATCGGTGTTCCAATCCCGACAACCACCACCTACATCTTCGACGACGAGCTGCGACTGTTGCCGGTCGGCGTGCCGGGCGAGATCTGCGTCGGCGGCGGTGGTGTATGTCGCGGATATCTCGGCCGCGACGAGCTGACGCGCCGAAAGTTCGTCGCAAATCCCTATAAGCCTGAAGAAAAAATCTATCGCTCAGGTGACCTCGGGAAGCTTCTGCCTTCGGGTGAAATGGTCTACATGGGCCGCAGTGACGATCAGGTCCAGATACGCGGCTTCCGCGTGGAGCCGGGTGAGGTGCAAAGCCAACTGCTCACGCATCCTTCGATAACGCGAGCCGAAGTGATTGCCAAGACGATGCATCACGGCGCGGTAGAGCTGGTGGCGTATGTTGTAGCTGCAGACGAAGTCGACGTCACAGAGTTGCGCACACACGTCGCGAGTGCGCTACCGCACTACATGGTGCCCTCGGCATTCGTCTTTATCGATCAAATCCCACTCACACCAAACGGCAAGGTCGATCGGCGCGCGTTGCCGGAACCGGATCAGTCGCGACCAGAAATCGATGCTGCCTTTGTCGCTCCACGCACACAGACGGAAGAGATTCTGGCGAGCATGTGGGCGGAAGTTCTTGGATTGAGTCGCGTGGGCGTCCACGACAACTTCTTCGACCTCGGCGGCCATTCGTTGCTGGCGACGCAAATCGTCTCGCGCCTGCGCCGGGTGTTGCAGGTTGAGGTGGAGTTGCGGCGTTTGTTTGAAGCGCCCACCGTAGCCGAGCTGGCCCAAAGCGTCGATGCGTTGCGCGGCGGCGACGCCGGCCCGAAGGCTCCGCCCCTCGTCCGCGCCGAACGCCGCAGTGAGGAGCTCCCGCTTTCGTTCGCGCAGCAGCGTCTCTGGTTCATTGATCAGTTGGCGCCGGGCACGAGCGCTTACAATATTCCGCTCGCCTTACGCGTGCGAGGTCGACTCAACGTCGCTGCCTTCGAGCAGACGCTCAACGAGATCGTGCGCCGGCACGAAGTGTTGCGGACTACGTTCGTTGCCAAAAATCGACGTCCGGTACAGGTCATTGCGGAAGCAGTTACGTTCCGTTTGCAGGTGGAGGATTTGAGTGCGCTTCCCGGCGAGCAGCGAGAGAAAGAGGTACGCCGTCTCGCGGGTGAGGAGGCGGGACAGTCTTTCGATTTGAGTCGTGGTCCACTGATGCGTACGCGCCTGCTGCGCCTCGGCTCGGAGGAGCACGTCGTCCTCTTCACTACACATCACATCATCTCGGATGCATGGTCACTGGGAGTGCTGGTCCAGGAAATTACCGTGCTGTATGAAGCTTTCGCCGCAGACCAGCCTTCGCCGCTTGCCGAACTCCCGTTGCAATATGCGGACTTCGCAATCTGGCAGCGCGAGTGGATGCAGGGCGATGTTCTCAACACTTATCTCAACTACTGGAAGCGTAAGCTGAGTGGCGCGCCTCTCACTTTCGAATCGAAGCCCGCGACCCAGGCGGCGAATTTTAGCGGCGGGGATCTTTCATTTGCCTTCAGCCGTGATCTGAGCGACGCCGTCAGGAAGCTCAGCCAGCGCGAGGGTGCCACCCTGTTCATGACGCTGCTCGCGGCTTTCACGGTGCTGCTGAAACACGCGACGGATCGAGATGACATTGTTGTCGGAACGGACGTTGCGAATCGCAACCGGGTTGAAGTGGAATCGCTGATCGGGTTCTTCGTCAATATCCTCGTGCTGCGCACGGACCTTAGCGGCAACCCGACCTTCCGCGAGTTGCTGGCGCGCGTCCGCGAGACGACGCTCGAAGCGTATGAGCACCAAGACCTGCCGTTCGAGAAAGTTGTGGAAGCTCTCAAGCCCGAACGCGCGCTCGGCAGTACACCGCTATTTCAGGCCAAGATCAACGTTCTTAACACGCCTGCAACCCGGTTGGAACCGGCCGGGCTGGTGCTGACGAACCTCGAAGGCGAACCGGGCGGAGCGGAGATATCGAAGTTCGATTTGTGTCTCACTGTGAGGGATACGGTTCAGGGCTTAGAGGGAGACCTCGCTTATAGCGCCAGTCTGTTCGACGAGGAAACAGTGGCGCGCCTGCTTCGTCAGTTCGAGACGCTTGTCAAAAGCATAGTGGCGAATCCGGAAGCGCGCCTCGACGAGTTGGAAATATTAACGCCAGCCGAACGGGAGCAACTGGAAGCGCAAAAGAGAAGTCGCCGCGAGGCAAACATCAAGAGGTTTAAGAGCACGAAGCCGCGTGCTGTTGGCGCGGCCCGCCGTCAGCTCGTCAAGACCGATGTTGGCCCAGGCAATACGCTCGTCATTCAACCGAACCTTCGTGACGTCGACTTCTTCGATTGGGTGAGTAACAACCGTGAGTTTATTGAGTCGAGCCTGCTCAAACACGGCGCGGTGCTCTTCCGCGGGTTCGACCTGAAGACACAGGCCGATCTCGAGCGGTTCGTGAAGGCATTCTCACTGCCGATGAAGATTGGTTTCTTGTGTGAACAAGAGGGCGGCGAGATGTCGCTTCTGGTAGCAATGGGTGAAAACTAGGAACGCGGATGTACGCGGATAAACGCAGATCTGCGTTCATCTGCGTTCATCCGCGGCTCAATGAGAGTCGTAATGATGAGAGACGTTAATACGATTGAAGAACACGTTGAAGGATACCTGCTGTCGCCGCAGCAGAAGCGCCTCTGGAGTTTGCAACAGGAGGACGGCGCGACTGCATACCAGGCACAGTGCGCCGTATTGATCGAAGGACCGCTCGATGTCGAAGCCCTGAAAGAAGCGACGCAGGCGGTAGTGGACCGTCACGAGATTCTTCGCACGTCATTTCAGCGCCAGCCGGGCATGAAAGTTCCGGTGCAGGTTATCAACGAGCACATGCCCGTTGACTGGTCTTACCTCGATGTGAGCAATGGTAACTCCGTAGAAGAGCTTCTCGCAGCGGAAAGGCAGAGACCCTTCGACTTTGACTCAGGCTCACTCTTCCGCGCTTTGCTCCTGGTCCTGAGTCCGCAGAAGAATATGCTGCTGCTCGGGATGCCCGTCCTGTGCGGTGATGCCCGCACGCTCAAAAACCTGGTCGGCGAAATCAGCCTCGGTTACGCCGCCTCTCAAGAGGGCGAAGCGATTAATGAAGAAGTGACGCAGTACGTCCACTTCTCCGAATGGCAAAACGATCTGTTCGACAGTGAGGAGGCCGAAGATGGCAGAGCGTTCTGGCGTCGACAGGTCGAGTCGATCTCCCCACTGGCGCTCGCAGTTGAGCGCACAACCACCGGCGCTGAGTTCAAATCTGACACCGTCAGCGTGCCGCTTTCGCCTGAATTGACGGCTGAGATCGAGTCCACCGTGCGCCGCGAGAGATCTTCGCTGTCCGATTTTCTGTTGGCGACCTGGCAGACGTTGCTCTGGCGACTGACGGGACAGCCGGACGTCATGGTTGGAAGTGTCTACGACGGCAGAAAGTACGAAGAACTGAACGGCAGCCTCGGCCTCTTCGCCAGGGCGCTACCGATCCGCGGCCAGTACGCTGAAGATTTGACGTTCAGTCGCATCCTGCGTCAGGTGGGCCAGGCCACGAGCGCAGCCGCGGAGTGGCAGGAGTATTTTGAAGACGATCAAATTTCGGGTTTTCCCGAAATGGGTTTCGAGTTCAACGGCGAGTTGGCAAAGTTCCGCGCCGGTAACATCACATTTTCGATCACCTGGCAGTACGTTTGTCTCGAACGCTTCAAAATCAAGCTCTCCTGCGCGCAGGCCGGCGATCATTTCGTCACCGAATTTCACTACGACACGAATCTCTTCAAGCGCGCCGACATCGAACATCTGGCGGAAGAGTTTCTGACACTCGCACGTAGTGCCGCACGCGAACCTCAGCTTGCGGTCGGAAAACTGGAGCTTGTCGGTGCGGCAGAGCGCTCGCGGCTCTTACAGGAATTCAGCGGTCGAGAAGAAGACTACACGCGCCATCGCTGCATACACCAACTCTTCGAGGAGCAGGTGGAGCGGACGCCGGAGAATCTCGCCGTCGTCTCCGGCGAGGAGCGGCTTACGTATGCTGAACTGAACCGTCGCGCAAACCAGTTGGCCCATTACCTGCGCGGTCTGGATGTTGGACCAGACGTATTGGTCGGTGTGTGCATGGAGCGCTCACCAGACATGCTGGTCGCCCTGCTCGCCGTGCTCAAGGCGGGTGGCGCTTACGTGCCGTTAGATCCGACCTATCCGCAGCAACGCCTATCGCTCATCCTCGATAACGCACGGCCACAGGTGTTGCTCACGCAACAGAGCGTGCGTGACGCGCTGCCACCGTGCGAGGCGCGGCTAATCGAAACGGACACCGAATCAGAAGTCATTTCATCGCAGCCCGGGACAAATGCAGCGAGCAGCGTGACAGGTGAAAATCTCGCCTACGTCATCTACACCTCCGGATCGACGGGCAGACCAAAGGGAGTGATGATCACGCACCACGCGGTGGTCAACTTCCTCCAATCCATGCGGTATCAGCCGGGACTTACCGCCGAAGATCGGCTGCTCGCCGTCACCACCATCTCGTTCGACATCGCGGTCCTCGAACTGTTCCTGCCACTGGTTGTTGGCGCTAGCGTGATCGTAGTTAACCGTGCTGTTGCTTCTGACGGCATTCAGTTGCGTGAACACCTGGAGAACTACGACATCACTGCGATGCAAGCAACGCCGGCCACCTGGCGTCTGTTGCTGGATGCCGGTTGGACCGGTGATCCGCGGCTGAAAATACTCTGTGGCGGTGAAGCAGTCGCATGGGACCTGGCACAGAAACTCATGACTCGCGGCGCGTCCGTGTGGAACATGTATGGTCCAACGGAAACAACGATCTGGTCGGCAACACGCGAAATCATGGCAAGTGACGGGCGCGTGCTGCTCGGCGGTCCTGTCGATAACACGCCGCTTTACGTGCTCGATCGTCATCAGCAGTTGCTGCCGTACGGTGCGGTAGGTGAGTTACATATCGGCGGCGCGGGGCTGGCGCGCGGCTACCACGATATGCCCGTGCTCACAGCAGAGAAATTCATCCCTGACCAGTTCAGCGACAAGCCCGGCGCCCGGCTCTATAAAACCGGTGACCTGGTCCGCTTCCTGCCCGGCGGTGAGATCGAGTATCTCGGCAGAGCAGACCATCAGGTGAAGTTGAGAGGCTTTCGCATCGAGTTAGGCGAGATCGAGGCTGTGCTCAGCGAGCATGAAGCTGTGCGCGAGTGCGTGGTGTTAGCGCGCGAAGATAGACCAGGCGAAAAGCGCCTCGTGGCTTACCTCGTCTATGCGGCCCACGCAACAGCCTCGGTCGACGAATTGCGCGAATTCGTCGCCGCTAAACTTCCTTCATACATGGCGCCGGCAGAGTGGGCGGTGCTGGACCAGATGCCTTTGATGCCGAACGGCAAGGTTGATCGGCGGGCACTACTTGCCATCGAGCCGACCAGCCGCCGCGCGGAAAACTATGTAGCCCCACGAACGCCGGTTGAGGAAGTCGTCGCGAGTATCTGGGCTGACGTGCTGGACATCGAGGGTGTCGGTGTCCACGACAATTTCTTTGAGCTCGGCGGCCACTCACTGCTCGCCACGCAAGTCGCTGCGCGCGCTCAGGAAGCGTTCGACGTTGAAGTCCCGGTGACCTATCTGTTCGAGGTGCCGAAGCTTGAAGGTTTCGCAGCGCGCATCAACGAGGCGATCACCGCGGGCCGAGGGCTGCAAGCGCCGCCATTCGAGCGCGTTTCGCGCGATCAGGAATTGCCGCTTTCGTTTGCGCAGGAGCGCATCTGGTTTCTCTACCAGCTTGAGCCTGACAGTGCGGCCTATCACATGACGACGAGCCTGCGTCTGAGCGGCGAGCTCGACCTCGAAGCGCTCGAGCGTTCGCTGAGCGAAGTCGTAAGGCGACAGGAATCGTTACGGACGCGCTTTGAAATCGTCGAAGGACGGCCCGTCGTCGTGATTGACGAGATTGATGGGGCTGCTCCATTCAAGCTGGCGGTGAGCGACCTGCGTCACTTGGTTGTGAATGAACGCGAAGAGGTGGCCCGTCAACTGGCCGCGACGGAACAGGAGTCGCCTTTCGATCTAGCCCGTGGGCCTTTGCTGCGCGTCCGCCTGTTACGGCTTGCCGAAGATGAGCAAGTCCTTCTGGTGACGCTGCACCACATCATCTCGGACGGATGGTCCATTGATATTTTGAGCCGCGAAGTCGTGGCGCTCTATGAGGCATTCTCGCAGGGCCAGCCCTCGCCGCTAGCGGAACTACCGTTACAGTACGTTGATTTCGCAGTGTGGCAGAAGCAATGGCTGCAGGGTGAGGCGCTTGAAACACAGCTTTCCTATTGGCGCCAGCGACTCGGTGACAATACGCCCCCGCTTCAATTGCCCGCCGATCGTGCGCCTTCAGACGTTCCGAGTTATCGCGGGGCAAACCAAAACGCGGTGGTTTCTAAAGAGTTGACGCAGGCGTTGCGTGCGTTGAGCCGTCGCGAAGGCGCGACCTTGTTTATGACAATGGTGGCTGCTTTCAAGCTGCTGCTCTCGCGGCTCAGTGGACAGGAAGACATCATCGTCGGAACACCCATCGCCGGGCGCAACCGCGCCGAAACGGAAAGTCTGATCGGCATCTTCCTCAACACGCTCATCCTGCGCACAGACCTGTCGGGCAATCCGACTTTTCAGGAACTGCTCAGGCGTGGTCGTGAAGCTTCGCTCGGCGCTTACGCGCACCAGGACATTTCCTTTGAGAAGCTGGTCAAAGAGTTGCAGCCGGACCGCGACCTGTCGCGCAATCCTTTCTTCGATGTGATGGTCAACTTCATCAACACGCCGCGCCGGCTCGCCGGGCTTGAAGGAAGGAACCTGAACTTTGACGAGTTGACGATTCAGCAGGCGCTGCTGCCGTTAATGCTGATCGTGAGAGACGAGGGGGATACTCTCGCACTGCGCCTGCTTTACCAGGACTCTCTGTTCTCAGCGGAGCGAATGAGTTGTCTGCTCGATCAGTACCAGCATCTGCTCGAGCAAATCGTAGCGTCGCCCGAAGCGCGACTCAGCGACTACACACTCGTGACGCCGGGCACGCGCGCTCTGCTGCCTGACCCGCGCGAAGCCCTGGCCCAGCCGTCGTTCAAGCCCGTGCCGGAGATGATCGGTGATTGGGTGCGGCGTACGCCCATGGCCTCTGCAATCGAGCAGGGTGAAGAAATCTGGACTTACGGCGAGCTGGGCGCGAAGGCGACAGAGTTGGCCCAGGCTCTCGTCGCCGGAAGGTTGAATGGCGGCGAGGTGGTCGCCGTTACCGGCGAGCTTAGTTTTGGTTTGATCGCCAGTATGCTCGCGGTGCTGGCGAGTAGAGGCGTGCTGCTCAATATTGATCGGAACCTCCCGGTTGAGCGCCAGCGCGTGATGCTCAATGAGGCGAAGGCCACACGACTTCTCTACGTGGGCCATCCGAGCGCCGAGGATGAGTGGCTGAGAACAGCGGACGGGCTCGTCGTGACATATGTCGATCCCAAGAGCGGGCGTGCGATCGATAAGGAATCCGAGACTGTGGACTTACCCACACTCACCGCGAATGACGCGGCCTACATCTTTTTCACTTCAGGCACGACGGGGGTGCCGAAAGGCATCCTTGGAAATCATAAAGGGCTGAGTCATTTTCTTCACTGGCAGCGAGATACATTCGGCATCGATCCGTCCGATCGCGCGGCCCAGTTGACGGCGTTCTCCTTCGACGTGTTGCTCAGGGATGTCTTCCTTCCGCTCGTCAGTGGCGCCACGCTCTGCTTGCGCGATGGTCCGGAGAGCGCCGGACCGGAGCAGCTCATGGAGTGGCTCGAACGCGACGAGATCACCCTCATGCACAGCGTGCCGTCGCTGGCCCAGTACTGGCTGGCGAACAAGCCGCCGTCAGTCTCTCTTCCCAGCTTGCGCTACGTTTTCTTCGCCGGAGAGCCGCTGCCCGATACGCTCGTCCGCCGCTGGCGCGAAGCATTCGCCGGAGGCGGCCAGATCATCAATCTTTATGGTCCAACGGAGACAACGCTCGCCAAGTGTTTCTATCGCGTGCCCGAGAAAGACATGCCGCCGGGCAATCAGCCCGTCGGTTATCCGCTGCCGCAGACGCAGGCACTCGTCCTTAACGAGCAACAGCAACTGTGCGGCATCGGCGAGCCTGGTGAGATCGTAATACGGACTCCGTTCCGCACTCGCGGATACATCAACAATGCAGACGAGAACCGCAGTCGTTTCATCAAAAACTTCTGGAGCGACTACGACACTGATTTGCTCTATCGCACGGGCGACCGCGGGCGCTATCGCCTTGACGGATCGTTGGAAATCACCGGGCGCATCGACAACCAGTTAAAGATTCGTGGCGTCCGCGTCGAGCCGGAAGAGATCGAAGCGGCGTTAGACGCTCATGAGGGAGTGCGTGAGGTGACGGTTGTCGCCAGGCAGGACCAAGCCGGTGACAAGTACCTTGTCGCTTATGTTGTGCCGGACGAAAAATTCTTGCCTCGCATTGGAGAACAGCCCAGATATCTGCTGCCGAACAACATGGCCATTGCTCATTTGAACAAGAACGAGTCGGATTATCTCTATCGCGAAGTGTTTCAGCTTCAGGCTTACATCAGGCACGGCATCACTATCAACGACGGTGATTGCATCCTCGACGTGGGCGCCAATATCGGTCTGTTCACACTCTTCGCGCAGCAAGTCGCACGTGGGACGAAGATCTACTCATTCGAGCCGACGCCGCTCACGTTTCAAACCCTTAGCAACAACATCAGGCTGTACGGCTCACACGTCAAGCTCTTCAATTTTGGCATCTCGGACGCCGACAAACAGGCGACCTTTACCTTCTTTCCACGCTTCTCGTTCCTGACCGGCGCCTACGCGGATCCGGAGATTGAAAAGGAGGTTGTGAAGTCGTACGTCATCAGCCAGCAGCAGGCGGACAACATAGATCAGGCGCAGCTCGACGCGGAGGCCAATGAAATCCTTGAAGATCGTTTTGCTACTGAAACATTCACTGCAAACTTGCGAACACTCTCCGGCGTCATCGCTGATGAAGGCATCGAAAAAATAGACCTCTTGAAGATCAACGTCGAGAAGAGTGAGCTCGACGTGCTGCGCGGCATTGAAGATCGCGACTGGAGAAAGATCAAACAGATCTCGATGGAAGTGGACGTTCAGGAGAACCTGGACGCGATCCTCGTCCTGCTCGCAGAGAAGGACTTTGACTACGTCGTCGAGCAGGATATCTGGTTAACGGAGACGCCGCTTTGTTACATCTACGCCGTCCGGCGCGGCGCCGCGGAGCTGATTCGCGAGCAGGAGCGTGGCGCTCATCTGATACCGCTTCCCGTGCTGCCGCCGCCGTTTCTCACGACCAGCGAGTTGAAGCGTTACGCGATGGCGCGGCTGCCGCAATACATGGTGCCCAGCGTCTTTGTCTTCCTCGATAAACTGCCGCTCACGCTGAACGGAAAAGTTGATCGCAGCGCATTGCCGGAGCCTCAGCGCGGCGCGTCCGAGCAGACGTCGCAATACGTTCGGCCGCGCACCACGGTGGAAGAGTTACTGGCTGAAATCTGGGCCGAGGTGCTCGGGGTCGATCGCGTCGGTGTGTACGACAATTTCTTCGAGCTCGGTGGTCACTCGCTGATCGTCACGCGGATGATCTCGCGCGTGCGTCGCGTTTTTGAGATCGAGTTGGCGGTACGCACGGTGTTTGAGGAGCCAACGATCGCTGAGCTTGCGGACCGGATCGAGGCGGCGATGGCGGTGACACACGGAAGCACACCGCTTACGCCTATCGTGCCCGTCTCGCGCGATTTAAAGATTCCCATCACGTTCGCTCAGGAACTCGCATTCATCACCGCCGAGCGCGAAGGAAAACCGTCTTTCTATGGCAGAGTGATGAGCTTCAAAGGAGGGCTCGACATCCCTGCGCTGCAACGGACTTTGAGTGAGGTCGTGCGCCGGCACGAAGCGCTGCGGACGGTCTTCGTCAAGGTTGACGGGGAGTTCACACAGGTCATTACGCCAGCGCGTCCGGTCGACTTGCCAGTCATGGACCACAGCGACTGGCCTGAAGCGGAGCGAGCAGACAAAGCCATGGAGCTTTGCCATTTGCTCATACACCAGGATTTCGATCTTGAACGCGGGCCGCTTTTCCGCACCGTGCTCATCAAGCTCGCGGATGATCACTATTACCTCTGTTACACCATCCTGCATCTGATCTGCGACCTCTTGTCGTTGAATCAACTCAATCACGAAGTCTCCGTGCTCTACGACGCGTTTGTGCATGGCCGCCGCTCGCCGCTCGCTGAGCCTGCGTTACAGTACGCCGACTTCGCGCACTGGGAACGGCAATGGCTTCAGGGCGAGGTGTACGAGTCCCACGTCAACTACTGGCGTGAGTCATTGGCAGGCGCGCCCGAAGCTCTGCTAATGCCTACCGATCACCCGCGCCCGCCGGTGCAGACGTTCCGGAGCGGTGAAGAGGTGAAGATAATGCCGCCGTCGGTGCGGACCGCATTCAAGGAGTTGAGCCAACGTGAATCCGTCACGCTGTATATGTCCTTATTGACCGCTTACAAGGTGTTGCTCCACCGTTATACGGGTCAGGCGGACATACTCATCGGCACAGCGACGGCGGGCCGCAATCGCGTCGAAGTCGAAAACCTCATCGGACACTTCGTCAACCTGCTGGTTAGGCGTACAGACTTGTCAGGCGATCCGACTTTCCGTGAGTTGTTGCAGCGCGTGCGAGAAGAGATCACCAGAAGCTACACGTATCACAACATGCCTTTCTGGAAGCTCGTCCAGGAGCTGAAGCCCGACATTGATCCGAGCTACACGCCATTCTTCCAGACCGTTTTTGTGCTTCATCATCTTGATGAATCGGGGTTGGCATTCCCCGATCTCGACCTGAACTTCTGGGCACTCGACATCGGCACGCTTCCGTTTGAGTTGATCTTGAGCGTGAACGATTCAACGCTCGAATTGGCTGTCAGTATGGATTACAACGCCGACCTGTTCGAGCGCGAGACGATCAAGCGCATGCTGCGGCACTTCCAGACTCTGCTGGAATCTGTCGCCGAAAATTACGACCGGCGCATTTCAGAATTGGATTTATTAACCAGCGAAGAGCGCCGCCAGTTGACGGTTGATTGGAATGACACGCGCGCTGCCTTCAATGATGAGCAGAGCATCAATCAATTGATCGAAGAGCAGGCCGTGAGACAGCCAGGCGCGCTCGCTGCGATCGCCGGCGAGCAATCTCTGACTTACGCTGAACTGAACAGCCGCGCCAATAAACTTGCGCGTTACCTGCAAGCGCTCGGCTTAGAGAAAGAAGAGCCGGTGGGTGTTTGCCTGAATCACTCGCCGGAGTTGGTGGTAGCGTTACTGGCGATTCTCAAAGCCGGCGGCGCGTACGTGCTGCTCGATAAGACGCGGTTGAAAGCTGCACAAGTGAAGCTGGTCTTAACCGAAGACCAGATGCGCCGAGAGGCGCCCGAAATATCGCAGCAGAGCGACGCCAACCTTCCAGGCATATCGGGTTGCAGTGGACGCCTTGCCTGCGTGACCTATCAAGACGATTCACGTCTGGGAGCCGAGATCACCCATCGAGCCCTGTTGAATGTGGCCCACTGGCACAGTAATGAATACCAGGTTACCTCTGTGGACCGCGCGTGCCTCTGGAACACCGAGTCTTCCGCGTGGGAACTTTGGTCATATCTGATCGCCGGCGCGCGAGTCTACCTGCCAAATGTAGACGCAACTGCGCCCGTGTTGCGCGACTGGCTATTGGACCAGCAAGTGACGTTGGCCCATCTGCCGGCGACGTTGATCGAAAACTTGCAGGCAAGCGAAGTGGAATGGCCCACGGCGCCGTCGCTGCGCATACTCTTCACGAGTGGAGAACAGTTGAGCCGCTATCCTTCACCGTCAGTGCCTTTTGAAACGATCAATTGCTATAGCCTCGCGGAATGCAGTGGTGTCGTGATTCGCGGGAAGGTTCAGCCTGTGACGGACGCCGAGCATGCGCCCGCGATCGGACGTCCGATTGCCAACACGCAAGTCTACATACTCGATGAGTACATGAATCCAGTTCCCGTGGGCGTGCCTGGGCGCGTCTATCTTGGAGGCTGCGGGTTAGCGCGGGGCTATCACCACCAGCCGGACGAAACCGCCGCGAGATTCGTCCCCAACCCGTTCGAGACCGAACCAGGCGCGCGACTCTATCGCACAGACGATCTCGCCAGCTTCCTTCCGGACGGAAACATTCGCCTGCTTGGTAGGACAGCCAATCGTCTCTTAGTTGAAGGCATGCAGGTGCAACTCGAGGCTGTCGAGTTGGCGCTGAGCCATCATCCTGAGGTAGAGCGCGTGACGGTTGTGGCGCGCAACGACGAGGACGGCAAAACGCGGTTGGTCGCCCACGTCGTCACGCGTGGGGGCAAAGCACTCAACGTCACCGACCTGGACGCTTTCGCACGCGCAACTCTGCCGCGTTATGCGAGGCCCACGGATTACGTTTTTCATCCACAGATGACTGATTTGAAGTTTCTCTGCGCAGTCTCTACGTCCGCTGCGCCTCTGTGGTAAAGGAAAACGAAAAAGCAGGTAAATCGCAGAGACGCAGAGGACGCAGAGACTGCGCAGAGTTGTTCGCTTCACAAGCGTAGGCTCTACGGTGTAAGCTCAGGCACCTCCCGTTTACGAAACGTTGTCTCTGCAACGTCCGATCCGCGAAAGAAAGGCTTTAGATAATGGAAACGATTCTCCAGGATCTCCGGTATAGCTTGCGGAGTCTGCGCAAAAGTCCGGGCTTCACGATAGCAGCGCTCATCGTACTGATGCTTGGCATCGGAACTAACAGCGTCATCTTCACCATTGTCAACGCCGTCCTGCTGCGCCCCTTGCCGTTAGCTGAAGCGGAACGCGTCGTTTTCCTGTGGGGTCACAGTCTCAAGGAGGCGAACGACCACAACTCGTCTTCAGTCCCCGACTTTGAAGACTGGAAGAGTCAGAGCCAGAGCTTCGAGGCCCTCGCCGGTTACGGCTATCGCGCTTACAACCTGACGGGCCAACAGGAACCGGAGCCGGTGCAGGGTGCGATGGTGGGAGCAGACTTTTTCCGCGTCGCCGGCATCGAGCCAGCGCTTGGCCGCACGTTCCGGCCTGAAGATGAGCGCCAGAACGTAGTCGTTCTCAGCCATACCCTTTGGCAGAGTCGTTTCAACTCCGACGCTTCCATCCTTGGGAAATCAATCACGTTGAGCAACACGCCCTACACGGTCGTCGGGGTGATGCCGCCCGGTTTCGTGTTCCCCCGCAAGGACGTGGCGGCGTGGACATCGCTGGCGTTCATGTACGCGAACCCGAATACAAAGAGGCGTGACTATCGTTTCCTGAAAGTTATCGGGCGTCTCAAGCCAGGCGTTTCTGTGGCGCAGGGACGAACAGAGATAAACGCCGTTGCGGCCCGTCTCGAACAGCAGTACCCGGAATCCAACACCGGACTCGGTGTCAATGTCGTTCCCGTCCGCGACGAGTTACTGGGCGACATTCGCCCACGACTGTTGCTGGTCTGGGCGGCAGTGGGCTTTGTGCTTCTGATCGCCTGCGCCAATCTCGCCAACCTGTTAATGGCCCGCACCGCGGCTCGGGGGCGCGAAGTCGCCGTCCGCACGGCTGTCGGTGCGACCCGCGGGCGCATCATCCGGCAGTTGTTAACGGAAAGTCTCGTGCTGTCGTTTATCGGCGGACTACTGGGCTTGGTGTTGGCCGTTATCCTGCTCCGATTATTGTCGACGAGCAATCCGGGCAATATCCCTCGCTTCGAGACGATCAGTCTCGACTTGAGCTCGATTCTCTTCATTTTCGTCATCACGTGTGTCACCGGGATCATCTTCGGCCTGGTCCCTGCGCTCAGGGCATCGAGGCAGGAACTCAACAACACTCTCAAGGAAGGTGGGAGGGGAAATGCCGGTTCGATCGCGACGCGCCGTCTGCAAAACATCGTCATCGTTTCCGAGATTGCGCTGTCGCTGGTGCTGCTGGTAGGTGCGGGATTGATGCTGCGCAGCTTCTACAAACTCAGTTCCATCAATCTCGGGTATGAACCGAAGAAACTCTTGTCGATGTACATCGCTTACTCCCGAGACAAGTATCCGGAACGCCCGCAGCAAGAGGCGTTTCTCCAGCGACTCCTGTCCGGTCTGGAGGAGTTGCCCGGAGTGGAGTCGGCGAGTCTCGGCATGAGTCTTCCGCCGGCAAGTCTCTACCGGCGCGACGAATTCACCATTGCCGGACGTACTGATCTCGACCCGCGGAACAGACCAGCGGCGGACTATCTCCCTGTCAGCGCACACTACTTCAAGTCACTGAAAATACCACTGCTGCGCGGGCGCGAGTTTACCGAAGCCGACAAGATGGACGCGCCGAAAGTCGTCATCATCAACAAAACGCTGCAAGACCATTTCTTCGCTAACGATGATCCTATTGGCAAGTCCGTCAATCTCGGAGAGGAGGGGTCGACCGACTCTTTGTACCAGATCGTCGGGGTCGTCGGTGATGTGAATTACGACGGTTTGACTAAGCCGCCGGTGGACCAGTTGTATTTCTCGTATCTCCAACAGCAGCTCGGAGGCGTCATCCTCTTTATGCGCACGTCCGCCGATCCGGAGGCCATGAAGGCGGCAGTTCGTAAGAAGGTCTTTTCAGTGGACTACGAACAGCCCGTGCGTGAGTTGGCCACGATGGACGAGACACTCTCCGACACGCTCGCTCAGCAGCGATTCAACGTGCTGCTCCTCAGTATCTTCGCGGTCCTGGCGTTGGTCCTTACTGCCGTCGGCGTTTACGGTGTGATCTCGTACTCCGTGAGCCAGCGCCGGTACGAGATTGGCATTCGCATGACGCTCGGCGCGGAAAAGAAAGACGTGTTGAAGTTAATTTTCGGCCTCGGACTGAAATTGGTCGCGCTCGGCGTAGTCATCGGGCTGTTTGCCTCGTTTGCGTTGACGCGCATCGTCGCCAGCCTGCTCTACGACGTGAGCCCGACCGATCCGGTAACGTTCGCCGTGACTGCGGCGTTGCTCGCCGGTGTAGCGCTGCTAGCGAGCGTCATCCCGGCGCGCAGAGCGATGCGAGTCAATCCAATCGTCGTGTTGCGGCAGGATTAAGGACAACTGACATGAGATATGTTTTTTTCGGCGTGGTTTTGGCCATACTGCTCGCAGGCGCTTCGCCGCGCTTGCTGGTTGACGGACAGCAGGGAGGTAAAGAAATGAGTACGGAATTTTCTGAGCGCGAAGAATTTCGCGAGAGCTACCGGCTCTCGCCCGGCGCCAGTGTCGAACTGGTCAACGTGCCATTCGGCTCAGTCGCCATCGAGCCGACGGACGATGAAGCAGTGCTGGTCCACATGGTGCGCAGCGCGCGCACGCGCGACGAGCTGGTCTGCAATCGCTTCGTTGTCGAGCAGACGTCTGACGGTCTGCACTTGCGGAGCAATGAGAACGGCGACTGCCATTTGCAAAATGTTTCGGTCCAGCAGAACGTATTGCTGAGAGTCCCGCGCAGCCTGAACGTTCTGGTGAGCACCGTTAGCGGGGCCGTCCGCCTGGGCGAGCTCGAGGGACGTGGCCCAAACTTCGTGCAAGGCCCGAACGGCGACAAGATCGAACAGCCCGCAGACCGGCCGAACGTTGTCGGCCGCGGGTTCAACAGTAACGTCAGCGTGCGGAACATCAGTGGCCCAGTCAGCATCCTTCAGGGCGGCGGGCAAACGAGCGTCTCAGGCGTGAGTGGGCCGGTCCGCATCACCTTCCGCGGCCGCGGGGCCGACGGGGTGAAGGTCGACGGCGTCACCGGCTCCCTCGAGCTCCGGCTCACGCGTGACTTGAACGCAGAACTGTTAATGCGCGACATCAAGGGCGAAGTCCGCAACCTCGGCGCGGGCCTCAAGCTGGACAACACCGAAAAGGGCGGCTTCCGCTCGCAAGTTGGCGCGGGTGGCGCGCCCATCTCCATCTCAAGCATCAACGGCGACGTGGTGCTCCGCCGCGATTAGGCGGAAACACCATCGCCTCCTAAACAACTCAGCAAACAACAAGCAGCGAGCTAACTCCGCGTGGCTGTCACTCCCCTGGCAGCGCGGGGCACGCCGATCTTCCAACTGCTTACTAGAGAAAGTAGGACAACGTGCACAGTGACGACATTTACATCGTGAAGAACCGGGACGTAATCGGACTGCTCTCAGGGCATGAGACCGAGGTTGTAGACGCGGTCGCGGAGGCGTACCGGACGCACGCAGCGCAGCAAAGCTCGCTGCCACATTCGCTCTTCCTGCGTTTCCCCGACGAAATGAGGAACCGGATTATTGCCCTGCCCGCTTACCTCGGTGGAGACTTCGAGGTCGCCGGGATGAAGTGGGTCGCGTCTTTCCCTGACAACATCGCGAAGGGGCTCGATCGCGCCTCGGCTGTTGTTGTCCTCAACTCACCTGAGACGGGAAGACCATATGCCTTCATAGAAGGCTCTTCGATAAGTGCGAAGCGGACAGCGGCGAGCGCAGCTCTCGCCGCCCGAGCCCTCAAGAACGGACACGGCGTGTCCGCGGCGGCCCTGGTTGGTTGCGGCCTGATCAACTTCGAGATCGCGAGGTTCCTTCTCAATACCTGCCCCGGCATCAAGAAGTTCACTTTATACGACGTGGCCCCGGAGCGCGCCGAGCAGTTGAAAGAGAAGTGCATCCAGACCCTCGAGGGTGTCGAAGTGGAGATCGCGCCTGATGTGAGGACCGCGCTGGGTAGCGCGCCGCTCATCTCGCTGGCGACGACGGCCATCACGCCGCACATCTCTGACCTTTCGGCCTGCGTCCCCGATGCCACGGTCCTCCACGTTTCGCTGCGCGACCTGACGCCCGAAGCCATTCTCTCCTGCGACAACGTCGTTGACGACATCGACCACGTCTGCCGCGCGCAGACCTCCGTGCACTTAGCGGAGCAGTTGAGCGGCGAGCGCGACTTCATCAGATGCACGCTGGCCGACGTACTGACCGGACAAGCCGAACCGCGCCGCGGAGACGGCTCGATCGTCGTCTTCAGCCCATTTGGACTCGGCGTCCTCGACCTTGCGCTGGCAAAAGTGGTTTACGAACACGCCGTCGAGCAGGGCGTCGGAGAAGTGATTGATTCGTTCCTCCCCAAGTCGTGGGGCGCGTCAGCATAAACAAGGAGGCTTCATGTCATCTATTAGTCCAGACGCCGGTAGCGCTGCGGCTGTCATGACGACATCCGTGGTGAGCGCCGAGTTCTTGCAGCCAGAGTCTTCGCTCCCGCGCTTGTATCGCTCTGCCGATCCCAATTTGGACCTCGCGAGGTGGGTGGGCGACAACCTCGAACATCTACAGTCAGAGTTGGCGAGATACGGCGGAATCCTGTTTCGTAACTTCGGCGTGAACACGCCCGAACAGTTCGAGGAGTTCATCAGGGTGATCTCGCATGACCTGCTCGATTATTACGAGCGCGCGTCGCCGCGGACGCAGGTGAGCGGCAAGATTTACACTTCTACCGACCACCCCGCTAATCAGCCGATCTTCCTGCACAACGAGAACTCGTACCGCCGCACTTTCAACAAGAAGATTTTCTTCTATTGCGAAACGCCTGCGGAACGTGGCGGTGAGACGCCCATTGCAGACTGCCGGAAAGTATTCGACGAGATCAGCCCCGAGGTGCGGTCGCGCTTCATCGAGAAGCGCTGGATGTATGTGCGCAACTACGGCGACGGCTTCGGTCTCCCGTGGCGCGTCGTCTTCCAGACTGACGACAGGCGCGCAGTCGAAGAACACTGCCGCGGAAACAACATCGACGTCGAGTGGAAGAACGACGATCGCCTTCGTACGAGCGCCACCTTCCCGCCTGTCCTCAAGCATCCATTGACCGGCGAGATGTCGTGGTTCAACCACGCCACCTTCTTCAACCTGAGCACGCTCGAGCCGTGGGTGCAGGAGGCTTTGCGGGAGGAGTTTGATCGCCCCGAAGACATGCCAACGAACACCTTCTACGGCGATGGCTCACCGATTGAACCCGAGGTGCTCGATCACATGCGGGCCGCTTATCGCAAACACACCGTCAGCTTCCCGTGGGTGAAGGGCGATGTGATGGTGCTCGATAACACGCTGGTCGCACATGGACGCGCGCCCTACGCCGGCCCGAGAAAGATTCTGGTCGGCATGTCGGAGCCAACCACACGCGAGGAACTATAGAAGGCGAACCTTATGGAAGTAGCATTCAAAAAAGTAGCGGCGGTCCATGACGACGACCTCGCCGAACACCTCGTGGCGCTACCCAACACTGACTGGGCGCTGTGGCGCAGCGTGTGTTTGCGTGGAGCGGGCTTCCCCGCGACAGGTGTCCTCAAGCTCGCAACGCCGGATTGCGCCGCTGCCGCCGACCGTGTTTTGGAAGCAGAGAAGGCAGTTGAGCGTGCCTGCGCCGCGGCCCTGACTGCGGTCAACGAGCGGCTGGACGCGCTGCGACGCGAGGCGCAGTGGGAGGAGAAGGAAAGGCGCGAGCCGCTGGTGTCAGCCTTACAAGCGATCAAGGCGGGTAAGCAACCGCGAATGCTCGACGGCGAACCATTCATCAATGTACAGACGGCTGCGCTGCTCGAGGCACGCGACCGTCTCAACGCTGAGGAGGAGAATCTTTGTGTCGTCCTCTGCATGTCTGCGCCGCGGCTGACACAGGCGGTCACGGAGGTTATAGCCGACCCAAGATTCCGCGAGGCGCTGCTGTGGCAGAACCGCACGGCCTACCGTTTCGTCCGCCAGGCGCTCGAACGCGTGCGCGACGATGCGGGTGCGCGAAATTCCAAGCAACGCCAGTACGAAGAGATGGTGGCCAACTACCTGCAGCGCTACTCTACCAAGAACGACACCATCGGCTTTTTCGGTCCCGTCGGTTGGGCCACGCTCGGTGGCGAGGCGCCTGGAGGTATCTCCGTCAAGCCAGGCGCTCAGTTATTGGAGAGACGCGAAGTCTATTTCGAGGGCTGGTGTCTGGACGTGTTGGCAGATAGTCTGGCCGCGATCGGCGAGACGCGGCGGTGGGCGCCGCCGCGGCGACTGCCATACATCCGGCTCGAAGGCAACAACGTCCATCTGCCGGCTTCAACCCGTCCCACGACACTGCCTTTGCAGGCAGCCGCTGTCCTGCACGCCTGCGACGGCACGACGACAGCCAAAGACATCGCTGCACGTCTGGTGCGTGAGTCGGTGCTCGGCTTCCGCAGTGAAGAGGATGTCTATCGCATACTCGGCTCGCTCAAGGATCGAGGACTCATCAAATGGACGTTTGAAATCCCGCTTGCACCTCACCCGGAGAAGGCCTTGCGGAACCTACTCGAAAAGATAGAGTCTCAACCGCTGCGCGAGACAGCGCTGGCGGCACTATCGGAGATGGAGCAGGGGCGACGAGAGATCGCGCTGACCGCAGGCGACCCGGAACGACTTGAACAGGCGCTCGCTGCGCTGGATGCCACCTTCACGCGGCTGACCGGCGAGGTCGCGAAGCGCGCGGAGGGACAGACTTATGCGGCGCGTACGCTCGTCTACGAAGACGGCCGCCGCGACATTAAGGTCGAGATCGGCCATGAAATTCTTGAGTCGCTGGCGCCGCCGTTGTCACTCATGCTCACCGTCGCACGCTGGATCGCCGGTCAGGTTATGGAGTTGTACCGTGACTCCCTCTCAGAGACCTATGAAGCCCTCCGGCACAGGTTCGGCACCACGACCGTAGACGCCGTGACCTTCTGGTTGGCTGCCCAGCCGCTGCTGTTTGGCACCGAAGGGCGGCGACCAATTGACAAAATTCCGGCGCTGATTCAGGAGCGTTGGTCGCGGGTGCTGTCCGTTCCTCGTGACGGACGGAAGCGCGTCGAGTACACGAGCGAGGAGTTGCGACCGAAAGTGATCGACGTCTTCGGCGTGCCTCCCGCGAATTGGAAGCAGGCGTTCTACCACAGTCCCGACGTGATGATCGCGGCGTCCAGCGCGGAGGCAATATGCCGCGGGGATTTTCTCTTTGTGCTCGGCGAGATGCACTTAGCGGTCAACACCCTCGGTGCTTCGCTCTTCGTCGCCCAGCATCCCGCTCCGGAAGACCTCTTACGTTTCGTTACGAGTGATTACGGCGGGCCGAAAGTCTCGATGATTGTCTCGAAGAGTTGGCCGGGCCAGACCATGCGGACGGTACACGTCCTCAACCCGGCCCACGATCAGCTCGTGACGGTGACGCACGATTCGATCTGTCCGCCGGGTCAGCAGGCAATGCCGGTCAGCGAGCTGCTGGTCGAAAGCGTGGAGGGCCAGCTCGTTATGCGTACGCGCGACGGGCGTTTCCGCTTCGACCTGATGGAAGCGCTGGGCCAACCTTTGTCATCGCTCGCCGTCAACTTGTTCAAGGTTGTCGAGCCCGCGGCGCACAGCCCGCGCCTCACTGTCGACAACCTTGTCATCAGCCGCGAGTCGTGGAGTTTTCCGGCTGAGGAGTTGGACTTTGCTTTTGAGAAGCACGAGGCGGAACGTTTTCTCGCAGCGCGGCGCTGGGCACAGGCGCAGGAACTCCCGCGCTTCGCGTTCGTTAAGTCGCCCGCTGAGGTCAAGCCCGTGTATGTTGACTTCGCGAGTACGATCTATGTTGACATGTTGGCGAAGCTGATACGCCGTACGGCCGAAGAGAACGGATCCACCGTCACCTTCACCGAGATGTTACCGCGCACGGATCAGACGTGGCTGCCAGACGCGGATGGGAATACTTACACCAGCGAGTTCCGCGTCGTCGCGGTCGACCGGAAGGCGCCAGGGCGCTCCGGTAGCCGTGATCTTCAAGAAGTTGAGCGGGGTGGTTATAGATGAAACTCTTATCTTTCTTAATTAAGTACGCTCCGGGCAGCGTTGCGCTCGCGGTGGTGTTCGGGGTCATCAGCGGCGCGAGCAACGCGGCGATGCTGGCCCTCTTCAACGCCGTGCTGCGAGGCAGCGGGGTTTGGCGCCCGATGCTCCTCTGGTGGTTCATCGCGCTATGCGTGTTCCTGCCCCTCACGCGGTACGCCTCGGAGATGTTGCTTACACGGCTGTCGCAGGACGCGCTCATGAACCTGCGGATGCGCCTCTGTCGCCAAATACTCTCCGCGCCGTTGCGACATCTCGAGGAGTTGGGCGCACACCGTCTGTTGACGGTGCTCGCCGACGACGTGCCGATCATCACAGGCACGCTCGTTGGCTTCCCGCTCCTGTGCATCAACATCGCGGTGGCGATCGGCGGACTCGTTTACCTCGGTCTGCTCTCGTGGGTGATGCTGCTGGCCGTGCTGGGCCTCATGGTGATCGGTATCATCACGTATCAACTTCCCATCATCAGGGCGATGCGCGTGTTGCGACTGGCGCGCGAGGATGCCGATGACCTGTACGGCCACTTCCGCTCCCTGACGCTGGGGACGAAAGAACTGAAGCTGCACCGCAGCCGCCGTGAGGCGTTCCTCACGAAGGTGCTACAGGAGACCGCTACCTCGCTGCGCCGCCACAACATCGCCGGGATGAGCGTCTACACAGCCGCCGCTAGTTGGGGGCAGAGTCTGGTCTTCGTTGTCGTCGGCCTGGTCCTCTTCGTCCTGCCCATGATCGAGCAGACCGACACGCTCACCCTCAGCGGCTACACTATCACGCTGCTTTATTTGATGACGCCGCTGCAAGTCATCATGAACAGCATTCCGACTCTCGGCCGCGCTAGCATCTCGCTGCAATCTGTTGAGAAGATCGGACTCGAACTGGCGTCCAAAGGTTCCGAAGGCGAGGGGCCGGCGGATGCGAAAGCGTTGCCCGAGTTCCAGAGCCTGGAGTTGCGAGGCGTGACGCACGTTTACCGGCGCGAAGGCGAAAAGGAGAACTTCGTGATGGGACCGATCGACTTGACCCTGCACAACGGCGAGTTGCTCTTCCTCGTCGGCGGCAACGGCAGTGGCAAGACGACACTGGCCAAGCTTCTCATTGGGCTCTACGTGCCTGAGGAGGGTGAGGTGCGACTCAATGGCCGGGAAATCACCGAGGAGAACAGGGAGCAGTTTCGGCAGTACTTCACGGTGGTGTTCTCAGACTTTCATCTCTTCGAGAGTCTGCTCGGGCTTGAAGGTCCTGAACTCGATGAGCGGGCGCGTGAATACATCGCGCAGTTAAAGCTGACGCACAAGATCGAGGTGAAGGACGGCGCGCTCTCCACGCTCGACCTTTCGCAGGGGCAGCGCAAGCGGCTGGCCCTGTTGACGGCCTATTTGGAAGACCGCTCCGTCTACCTTTTCGACGAGTGGGCCGCCGACCAGGATCCACTCTTCAAGGAGGTCTTCTACTATCAACTGTTGCCTGAGCTGAAGGCCAAAGGCAAGACCATCATTGTCATTAGTCACGACGATCATTACTATCAGGTCGCAGACCGGATAGTTAAACTCGAGTACGGAAAGATCGAATACGACAGCGCTGCCGCTCCGCTCGACCCGGCGGTGCTCGAAGGTCAACCCTTAGCCGCCATAGCTGGCCAGACATGACGAGCAATAGATCGACACCCTGGTTCACGAGTCAACGGCCCAACGCGCGAGCGCGCCTCCGTCTCTTCTGCTTTCCATATGCGGGAGGCGGGGCGCAAATCTACCGGCTTTGGCCGCAGAGTCTGCCCTCCGAGGTCGAGTGCTGCGTGGCCCAACTGCCGGGACGCGGTACGCGGCTGAGAGAGCAGCCGTTCACGAATCTCGACGCGCTGGTCGAGGCGGCGACCGAGGCCATCACGCCGTTACTCGACATGCCTTTCGCTCTGTTCGGTCACAGCATGGGCGCGATGATTAGTTTCGAGCTGGCGCGGCGGCTGCGCGAGCTGGGTCGGCCGCAGCCGGCACACCTCTTCATTTCGGGGCGGCGGGCTCCGCAACTGCCCAACGATGATCCCATCAGCTACAACCTGCCCGAGGCCGAACTGCGTCAAGAACTGCTCCGGCTGAAGGGCACACCCAGGGAGGTGCTCGATCACCCCGAGTTGATGGAGTTGATGCTCCCGCTCCTGCGCGCGGACTTCTCGGTGGTCGAGACATACGTCTTTCGCCCCGGTGTTCCACTCGATTGTCCGTTGACCGCTTTCGGCGGATTGCGTGACTCGGAGGTGAGCCGCGAGCAGCTCGAGGCGTGGCGCGAACAAACCACGGGCGAGTTCGCCCTGCGGATGTTGCCGGGCGACCATTTTTTCCTGAACGACGCGCAGGCACAGACGCTGCTTTTGAGCGCGCTTGCGAGAGAGCTACACCAACTGCTCAAGCGTCCAACTTGAGTCAGTCTGGCCGCGCGGATAGCGCCGGAAGCCGAACATGCGCGTTTACGCGGTCTCCGATCTCCACACCGATTTTAAAGAAAATATAGAGCTACTGCGCCGCCTCTCGCCCAGTGCGCACAAGCGCGACGTGCTCCTCGTCGCGGGCGACATTGCGGACCGTATCGAAACGATCACCGAGACTCTCTCTGTGCTGCGCGCGCGGTTTCGGCAGGTCTTCTACACGCTCGGCAATCACGAGCTCTGGGTGCGCGCCGGAGGCGGCGACTCGCTCGAAAAAATGAGACGCGTCGTCGCGCTCTGCGACGATCTCGGCGTTCAGACCAGACCAGGCAAAGCAGGAGGGTTGTGGGTCGTGCCGCTCTTTTCGTGGTACGACGCGGGCTTCGATGTTGACGGCAGCGCGAACGCCGCCGAGTTGGAAGGCTGGGCCGACCTTTATTTCTGCAAGTGGCCGGAGCGCGTCGGTCCCATCTCGGAATATTTTCTGAAGCTGAATGCGGGACGTCTCAGACGTTACGACGGCCCGGTGATTTCACTCTCGCACTTCCTGCCCCGCAGGGACTTGCTTCCGCCGACCACGCGGCTTCGTTTTAAAGGTCTTCCCCTCGTGGCCGGCTGCGCAGCGCTTGACGAACAGATTAGAAGGCTCGGTTCGGTCGCGCACGTCTTCGGCCACAGTCATATCAACTGCGACCGCGTCATCGACGGAGTCAGGTACGTTCAGAACGCGCTCAAATACCCGAAAGACCGTAAGACCAAAACTCTACCTCTCAAACTGATCTGGAAGCATTAAACACCTCGGCAAACACCTCGTTAGCCAGCAATCTGAAACAAGCACTAGTAGGAGAAACTCATGCATGTAGTTTTTGTACACACGCCTATGGCCACTCTGCCCGTTCCGGAGAGACAGAATTTTTGGCGCTACTTCGATGTGCAGTACCACGCGGCCCACCCTGGTCTGCACCACATGGAAAACAATCTCTGGGAACTGCCGCACTGGATGCACTGGCTGGGCGGCGTTTTGGTGGAACGTGGGTACACCTCACTGGAGGCTATAGACTTTTACACGTGCGAGACGGCTTTTAGTGGAATCAACAGAGAGAAGGTGAGCGCCGTGATAGCCGACCATCCGGCGGACGCTTATCTCCTCTCACCCATGACGCCGAACCTACCCTTCTCGTATGAGATCGCCGACGTTATAAAAGAGCTACACCCGGAGAGTGTAGTCGTCCTGGGCGGCGTGGTGGCCACGCCGCTGCACAAAGATATAGCTGCGCACCCGAGTGTGGACTACGTGGTCTACAACCGCGGCGAGTATGCGCTGCCCGATCTGCTCGCGGCGATAGAGAATCGCAGCGACATCTCGAAGGTCGGCAATCTCTCTTACAAAGACGCGAATGGCAAGGTCGTGACGAACGAGCGACACTATCCCTACACGCTCATCGAGGACATTCCATTCCCGAAGATCGACCTCTTCCCACGCTCTGTTGGGAACGACCTCCGCTACCTGCGACAGGTCTATGCGCTCGGCTGTCCCTACAAATGCTCGTTCTGCACCATCCAGACCATCGGCCGCAAGGCTGACTACTTCGAGATCGAGCGGGTGCTCGCCGAGATCAGGGCGTACCGGGAATACTATGGCCGCCACCTCAACATCTACTTCGGGGACGAGACGTTTACGGTTCACTCGGGACGCACGCTCGAAATTTGCGCGGCGCTCGAAGCGGAAGGAAACATCTACTATGACATCCAGACGCGCCTGAATTGTCTTCAGGATCCGAAAGTGCTGAAGGCGTTGCGCGACAGCGGCTGCCGCTGGGTGGAGATCGGGTTGGAGACTGCCGATCAGGAGAGTCAGGACCTCTTCAAACAGCGCGTCAAGCTGGGCCAGACGGATGACACGCTCAGGCGTCTGCGCGACGAGGGTTTGGCGGCGTGCGCGTTCATGGTCAACGGCTTTCCCAACCAAACGGTGGACGACATGCGCATGTCAATCGAGTGGGTGTGCGATCTTATTTCGAGAGATCTACTGCAAGCGTCTTACTTCTTTGGGCTGGTGCCGTATCCTGGGAGCGAGCTGTACCACAATCCCGAGAAGTTTGGCATGAAGCTGCACCACAATAATTTCAAGCTCTATCACGAAGAGATGCCGCCGGTTTTCGATTCGCCCTTCGCGAAGTCGGATGAGGCTTACGAAGTATTTCTTGAAGGGCTCAAGGCGCTGGCCCAGGCGATGTCCAAACGTCCGTACTTCGGCGACCAGATAGTTCCCACCGATTTGGAGAACTACGGGACGTTCTGGTCCGAGCCGCACGTGTGAGTCGCCGCGAAAATCAATCGTCCTCACACTTCCTCACACCACTCCATCATTCCGCATTTACATTTCGGCTCTGGACTTTGACTCGAGATCGGGTCAAGGCTCTGCCCGTAATCCGCCTCCACTATTCGATATAGTGTTCACTCAATCGAGCCTTGAGCTCCTGAGGAACGGATTGCCAACGAGCAATGCACAATTCATTCGAACCCCAGTCCGAAACGTTCACGCGCGCCACATGCCACCTGGCAAGTTCATAATGCCAACGGTACATCGGACCATGGCTACGCTGGGTATAGAAAACATTATCCTCGCTCGAACCTTTATCCGGCCGGATGAATATGTGCAGTCCGTTCATAAGCATACCTGTTTATCCGACTACCTGAAGGATTGCTCGACACCCGCTGCTCGGAATCGTGAGATCTCTGCTGGTCCAATCTTCGACTGATTCTCGCTCATTTGTTTCGCCGCCCTCCTTCGTCGCCCTTACACGACGACCAAACATATAGCAAATGGACCTCTGCGTCCGCCGGATCTGTATGCGCATTAAAAATGTGGTTTGTAGAAGTGTGCATCAGGATGCTCGTGCATAGTCAGGTTTGAAAAAAACAAACAGACGGCACAAGGAGGAGGACGCTACACGCAGATCCTGATGTCGAGAGTGGTTTTAAAGAACTGATAATGCTGATGGACTATACCATACTTTCGAGAACCCACTTAGGAGCCGTTACTCCCGGCCCTTTTCGAAGCTCGACGTCGTAAGGGAGGTTTATCTTTTTTGAGTCACAATCATAATTCGGAGTTGGTATTTACCACATCTAAAAACATGCTGTCGACTTGAAATATATTCTGTACTCGAAATATATAGCTCTGTTGCTGAGCTTGCATATAACCCGATCTATGAGGCATCATAGACCCCGTTAATCCTTCTCTCGCGCATCTACGGTGATGCGCCCCGCGCATAAATCGATTAGCGCTGGCGTTTGGAAAGTTCGAGAGCAGGCTTGTTTCACATTTCGAAGCCGCTCTTTTTAGAGCATCCGAACCTGGTCCTTCGACCGCTACCGTTTCGCCGAAGCCCATCCGATTCGCAGCTTCTTTTCATTCCCGGGAAGGGGAAAGGTATTTCTTTTTTATGTCAACAAAACTTTATGTTGGAAACCTCGCTTTCCAAACCACCAGTCAAGAACTCGAGCAATTGTTTGGTCAAGCCGGTACGGTTCACTCTGCCAGTGTTGTGGAAGACCGTGACACCGGACGCTCGAGAGGCTTTGCCTTCGTGGAAATGTCTAACGAGTCAGAGGCGAATTCTGCGATCGAGCAATTCAATGGCAAGGAACTCGGTGGTCGCGCCTTGAAGGTTAACGAAGCCAAACCACGTGAAAATCGCGGCGGTGGCGGCGGACGTGGCTTTAGTGACAATCGCGGTGGCTACGGCGGCGGCAATAGTGGACGCCGGTCTGAGCCTCGCTGGTAAATCAGCGCTCCCACGATTGGATCTCCGTGATCTCCTATCATCACGGAGATCCGGCGCGGCAGCCGGAAATGGGGAGAGATCATGGACGAGAAGACCGTTTTCAAAGTTGGAGATCGCGTCGATCAAATGTGCCTTACCTGTAAAGAGGAGCGAGGTCACGTCGTGGTTTCTGTCAGTAAGACTGGAAACATTACGCGCGTTAGTTGTCCCATGTGCGAGTCACGAGTCGCGTACCGGGCCGGCGTAACACGTCGTGAGTCCTCCAAGGTCGTCGCGCCGTATGATCGGGCTCGAACGTATCGCAAAGGACAGATACTGATGCACCCCATGTTTGGTGAAGGTGAGGTAACTGCGATCATAGAGCCACAAAAAATGGATGTCTTATTCGCGGATCGCATGCGCCGGCTCATTCACGAGCATTCGCGTTAAGACTCCAGCTCCAACACCCCAACTTAAGTCTGAGACCAGCCTCAACCAACGGTTTCATGACGGAAATGTGCCCCTAGGGCAGAGCCCGAACCGAGGGCATAGCCCTCGATACCAAGAGGGCTCTACCGGCAAGGCATAGCCTTGCCTCACATCGGGCGGCGAAGCCGGAGCGAAGACTCTATCAAAGTGATCTTGCCGATCGAATCGTACAAGCGATGTATAAGGTGGCGCGGCCGGCATCCAGATCAAACCATTAAACGATGCGAGCGGGCTGCGAGGTGACGAGGTGTTGTTGCGGGTTGATTTGCGCGCAGGACCGTCAGCACGCATTCCAATCGGTATAAACCGGCTCCCAGCGCTGCACTTACCGCCGCTTCAAAGATTTGATCGTCCGAGTAGTGGGCTCGATGCAACTCACGTATGTCGTCATCGTTCACCATAAAAGCATGCTGCGCAACTTTTTGAGCGAAAGCTCCCAGCGGTGAAGAATTGTAGGCCCCCTCGCTGATCGCTTGCCGGATGTGAGGTGCAAGCGACCCAGGGCCCGACACAACAGCATAGCGAAGACGCTCCATCTTGTTCACGTAAGGATCGGTATCGAGCGTGCGTTCTGTATCTATCCCGTTGTTACTCGATTCAGCCGTCCAGAAACCACTGAGCCTTCGGTATCCAAATACCCTGAGCAATCTTGCCGCTCTGAGAAACAGTTCATCAGACGGAACTTTGAAACCAAGTGCATCGGCGACCCGAGCAACAATATTGAAGCCCACGCACACGTAGGTTGCATCGACGAGTGCGCGGGCACTAACGCCAGCCCTGTGAGTCGCGTCGAGATCTTCCGGTCCGATCTCAGATGGAGACAAGGTGATTTTCTCGAGCAAGGCTAAAGTGGCGCGCAACCTGCCGTCTATTTGCGCGTTTCGCCAATCGTTGAATACTTCGCAGGTGAGTTGATGATTCAGGAAGGTCCACGCGACCGCGCGGTGTGCATTCGTTCAAAAAAGACACTGGTTCAGACTCGCGGTGAAAGCGCCAAAGAGCTCGCGTTCACCCACAGTCCATTCGGAGGGACCACGAAGCAGATCATGCCCGAGATCGCAGAAGGGTTTGCCAAAGTACTCCGGCCGGTAGGTAAATGTTTTTACGACGTCGAAAGGTTCAGCGAGCGTGAGGACACTCGTGAGTCCCAGCAAAAACTTCTGCCGAATTCCATGACCGGTTCGTAGTTTTGATAATCGCATCGGCGTTACAAAACAACTGGAACTCTACGAAATGTCTGAAAACTGGCTGAGAAAGGAACTCGAAAGTATCACCCACTTGTTTGGACAGTCATCATCCGGAGCGTTGAGGTTCGTCTCAAACTTTAGGTTGAGTCGCGGGTTGAAAGCTTAACCGCGCTGCCTTGAGATGAAGGAACAGACCGCGGCAGAAGGAGACAATAAACAACGCATAGAAGAAGGCGAATCCGATATGCGCAAGAACCAGTAAACAGTAAACCAAAGCGGTTGAGGCCCCGAAGATCACCTGTTCGCGCTTATCGCTCGGTGTAGCTCCCGGATCTGTGATCATGTAAAAAGTGAATAGAAGGAAACTCACACCGGTTATGGGAACGAAGCCGACGATCAGCGGAATCCCGTTTATCAGGCAGCGGATTACTCCCTGAATCGCAAAAGCAAGCACCCAGGCAAGTACGAGAGGCATTCGTTTGGCGTAATACCAATTCATGTATGTGCCGAGAACGATAACGATTACTGCAAACGCACTACTCCAGTGGCTCGACAGACTCTCCGTAAACTGCCACGGCATGATCGGCGCCAGCGCCGGGAATAGGAAAACTGTTACGGCGACTCCTGTATTGGAAGGATTGAGAAAATGACGTTCCGCGTTATTCACTTTCACCGTCAATAACGCTTTTGAGGCAATAGACACCGCAGCAGCAAAAGCGAATGGCAGCAGCAGGTCGCCGGAATATAACAACATCGAGACCGCCATTCCGGAAATGTGTGCAGGCAGGAGAAAGTCGATAAAGTTAGTGACACCGCTTCCCATAAATCGCGGTGTTTTCTTATTTGCCAGTGCCTCGACTACTTCCAGAATGAGCTCTGTAAAGTAGGCCGCCAAAATGGCCACGAACATTTGTGCCCAGGAGTTTTCAAAACCAAGCACAGTGCGACCGAGCAGGTTCAGTACGGTAATAGTGATCGCGAATCGTCTCAGCGCGGCCAATCTCATATTGGGTCCACTCATGAAAGGCCTCCTTTAACGGAGGCTAAGACAATCGTGTATCTACCGGGCTTCAAGTTGAGGAACTCCTGATGAACTTGTCCCTGTCGATCGCGCCAACGGATTTCAACTTTGACGACGCCCTGAGAGTTGCCGAGACCGAAGTGAAGGTCCGGGCTTCGTTTTCCGCTGTGGCCGTTCCCACCGTCGACCTGTCGAGTTAGCACCTTGCCGTCAGTTCGGGTGACCGTTACAGCCGCGCCAACTGCGGCACGGCCTAATCTATCGGATCGTAGCTCGGGTCGCTGTTTACCTTGATAGACAATCGTCTCGCCTGAGTGCTCTCGCGAAACCGGTAGCAGTAAATTGAAACTAAGAGACGAGCCTGAAACGGGGTGCTGATTGTGGTAGTAACTCGCAGGACCCCACATGTTTGAAACTATGAGGTCGAGCGAGCCATCGAGGTCGACATCACCGATCGCGATTCCACGACTTACATAATCTTCGCCAAAGCCGATCTCTTTCGCGATGTCCACATAGTGATCGCCGGCTCGTACAAAAAAAGGATTTTGATTGTGTCCGGCAACATCGGCGCCGGGCTCTATCCTGGGCCAGGAGGTGGAAACACTTGAAATGAGTACGTCATTAGCGGTGCCGAGCTCTTGTAACTCTGGCCAAAGGTTCGTCGATCCACGGATGAATCCGGTCGCTTGCAGTGCTTCCGGTATGCCGTCATTGTCGAAGTCGTCAAGTTTAGCGTCCCAGGCCCAACCGCTGTCGGATAAGCCGAGTGCTTCACTACGATTAACATAAGGAGCAATGCCTTCTCGCATCCTGGTGATATCACCGTTACTGAGAAAGAGCATTTGACTCTCCTGGAGTCCTTTGGGCTCGGTGATGTTGCTGACGTATATGTCGGGAATGCCATCGTCGTTCAAGTCGGCGAAATCGACGCCCATGCTTTTGAACGAGTCGCGTCCAAGCACATGGGATTTCGGCGCGGCAAACTGTCGCCGGCCTTCCAGCAAAGCAAAGCGAATGTGTCCGGGTGTAGATCTATTCCAAAAAAGACGATCTGGTCCAAAGTCGTGCGCGACGTACAATTCCGGCAGCAAGTCGCCATCGAGATCACAAGCGCCCACCGCAAGACCCCAGCCTCCACTTACACCCTCAGGAAAAGCGTCTTTTACTTCTTCATAAGTTACGTTTGGATTGTTACCGGAGGTGGAAGAAGTCCAGCGGTAGATTCGCTCGCCGCCGCCGTTAAAGGCATGTGAAAACGATTCAGGCATTGAGATGCTGCCGTCGCCGGCCGGGTTATACAGATCCGATCCGTCTTTAAAATAGTTCGCAAAGATGAGATCGAGATGACCATCGCCATCGAGATCGGCAGTGGTGGCTGAGCCAGTCATCCAAATCTCTTTCGGAAAAATGTCCCGAGCGACGTAAGTGGAGGCGCCGATGGAATTATTTGCCGGCTGCCACAGGAACAAAAGCGGTGTTCTGCCTGCGTAATAAACGATTACATCGACGTGACCATCTTCAGTTACGTCTGAGAGCAGCGCGCCGAGTGGAGCCATTCGGTCGCGATTGAAGAAAGGTTCCTGAACGAGTGCAAATGGTGCGTACCGGTTTCCGGTTCCCGGGACAGGTGTAATTATGATCTGATCTGTTTGTGTATCGATGTAGCAGGCGTCATTGGAAACGCCGTCGCCGTCCATGTCATTAAGAGCAACGGCGGCGCCGACTGTTGAAACGAAAGCGGAAACTCGTTTTAGGCTGGGATGGACCAACCGTTGCGTGCGAATCGGCGGACCAGGAAGTTCCGGAAGCGTCGAACGTGAGAATGCAAAGCGACTCGCGGCTGCTCTAACCTCTTTTTCACTTACCTTCAGCGACAATCGCAACACTACAAACAAGCCAATAATCAGCAGTAAGGCAGCGAGAGTTCTTGCTCTATGTTGACTCACAAATAATCTCTACTCGGATGCGTTAACAACTGAGTTGGTCTTCAATTTCGAGCGCGGCTTTGGCGTAGATCCGTTCGGGTGGCATGTGCAAATCCCAAACAATACCGAAGTACGAGAGGCCTTTTAGTAGATAGTGAGTCAAGTCGATTTCCCACCAGTAAAAGCCATGTCGTGCTGACCGCTGATAGTAGTGATGGTTATTGTGCCAGCCGTCGCCAAACGTGAGTAGCGCCACAAACAAATTATTCCGACTGGTATCTTTGCTGTTGAAGCGCCGGCTTCCCAGAATATGGCCAATCGAGTTAGTGCTGTAAATAGCATGGTGAACCAGCACCGTACTTACAAAGAACCCCCAGGCCAACATCTGCAATCCCGATGTATGTAGTTCTGGTCTGACGTGTTGCAAAATCACACCAAGAAAGAAAAGCAGCGCGGCCAAAATGATAGGTGGAACCAGATAAAATCTATCCAACAGCCGTAGCTCGACGTACTCGGTAAACGTTGACACCAGCTTCTGGTCCGCCTTGCGATACCGGAGAGAGAAGATCCACAAACAATGCGCCCACCAAAATCCGTGTTGGCTGGGAGAATGAATATCATCCTCGCGGTCTGCCTGAGAGTGGTGGTAACGATGATGAGCAGCCCACCACAGGGGACCTTTTTGATTCGACATGCAACCAACGAAGGCCAGGATAAATTGAAAGATGCGGTTTGTTTTATAAGAGCGATGCGAGAAGTAACGGTGATAACCGGCCGAGACAGCAAAAATGCGAAGACAATAAAACGCGACACACGCTGCAATGGCAACGGGGCTAACGCCAACCCACAAGAGGGGCAAACAGCCCGCGTGCAGAACGATAAACTGGGTTAACGCAAGGTAATCCAATTCTTCCGCACGTATAGTGCAACGGTTGTGATCACTCGATACTGACATTCCAGCAATCTTATCATTGCTTGTAGTGTGTGCAATTGTGGAGTAAATCATCACTCCTCAGGTGAAAGTTCGCTTGCAATTAAGGACTTAGGAGAGTATGAAAATTACCTTGCAGGAAAAAAGAATAAGGAATACAGTTACGGTCCAGGAGCTAATCAGCAATGACAGACGGAGCAGTCTCACGGCGCAGAGGCGCTAAGTCTCGCAGTCGAAAAAGAGCCACTGCACAGAAGGAGAGCGAAATGGCGACGAGAACATCAGCATCCAATGAGCCTCTTAAAACTGGCTTGGCATTCGCCAGTGAGGTGGTGATCCCCGGTGGTAGCAATCTGCTCAGTGGGAACTACAAACAAGGCTTAATTCACATGGGCCTCGGTTTTGTGGCTGGCGCGCTTTTTGGGCTTCCCGGGGCAATCATGGTGGCGGCAAATTCTTTCACCAGATCGACAACCGGCCATCATCTGTATGAGGCACTCCCCAATATGGGGACTGATGAAAAAAGCTAACCAGCAGCAGTTTACTTAGTCCGACAAACACCATGAAGAATAAGACTCTGTTCGCGGGTCTCGTCGGCCTTGCGGCTGGCGTGGTTCTGGCCCAAAACTGGCGGTTCCTCACAAAAGAGGGCATCAAGTTTGGTCTGCGAACCGCAGAAAAGGTCAAAGAGGTCTCACAGCAAGCCATGGAAGATTTTGGCGACCTGACCGCCGAAGCTAGCGAAGAACTTTCAGAGGGTGAGCGGGAGGTAATGTAATGTCACTCGGGGGGGTGGTCTCCACGGAGAACCATTCAGGGATACGACTGCTCTCCGCAACCCGAGGACGTGAGCGCTGGGAGGTGAAGGCGATCGGGCGAAAGCCCACCCTGGCCCGCGAACTGGAAAATAACCTGCTCGAATATCCAGGGGTCAAGGATGTTAACGCCAACGCCATAACCGGCAGGGTGCTGGTCCTCTATGAACCCGGCACCATTGGTCTGCATGTCGAGTCACTAATTAAGGATGGCTTACGTAACCTCAAAGGCCTGACGAAGCGGCAAACCTCAAGTAACGGCTCCGCACTTACCCGCATCATCAAACTCTCTGTACCGGATCGTAAGAAAGTTGTACAACCGGCACTCCTCTCGCTTGTCGGTCACGCCGTGGGTGTTGTTCTCGGACTGTGTTTTGTCGGGATCTTCAATACGGCCTCGGGCGAAGGATTTACTTTCCTGAAAAGGGTGGGGCTCGTCAGCAAGACGTCGCGGATCATTTTCATGAGCGGCGTGTCGATGTTGCTGATTGCTGCCGAACTGTTCACGCGTAACCGCCGCAAAAAAGCCTGGCGCCGGCTGGCACTGGAAGCGCAACACAATCTGCGCACTGAGCTCATTTCGAAAATTCAAAAACAAGATAAGGCGTTCTTCGATAACCAGGGCACGGGCAATCTAATCAAACTGATCACAGAAGACACGACACAAATCAAGACCTTCATCGAACGAGCAGGTGACGAGACGGTGGAGTTGGGCATGATCATCGGGATTTACGGCGGCTTGCTGGCATTAGCCTCGCCCGGCCTGGCGCTTGTCACAGTACTTGTCCTGCCCTTTATCCTTATGTCGGGACGTTTGTTCGGACGCCGAGCCAAAGAACGTTATGCTCGTTCTGGTCAGGCTTCGAGCAATTTCACGCAGATGCTGGAGAACAATCTTACCGGCATCGCTGACGTAAAAAGTTTTACCGCCGAGCGGCAAGAAACGCTTCGTCTGGCCAACGCCGACCTGAAATTGGCAGAGGCGTCGCTGGATGCTGTGTCAGTCTCAGCGATTCAGGCTCAACTCAACTTCGCTTTTACGAATGCAGGTTTCTTTCTTACTGCGGCGTACGGCGGCCACCTTGTATCGAGCGGGAAGATCACGCAGGGCCAGTACTTCCTGGCCGCAGCCATGTTCCAACCATTGGTTTCGGCGCTCAAGGATGTCGACCAGGTGACAGGTCTCTATCATGGCGCCGTCAACTCAGCAGAGGAGTTGGCAACAGTTCTCGATTCGCAACCGAGTATTCGAAACGGACGGGTGCGATTACCGAGGGGCACTGTGCGAGGGGAGATCGTTTTTGAAGATGTGTCCTTCGGTTACGATCCTTCAGTCAAAGTACTGAAGAATGTTTCCTTTCGTCTGGAAGCCGGAGAGACTCTCGCTATCGTCGGCCCTACCGGTTCAGGTAAGAGTACGCTCTTAAACCTGATCTTGCGGTTCTATGATGTCGACTCAGGCCGAATAACACTGGACGGCCAGGATATTCGAGATTTGAATCTGGGAGACCTTCGCGCCGCGATCAGCGTGGTCAGCCAGGAGGTACACCTGTTCCAGGGCACTGTTCGCGAGAACGTGGCCTATGGTTATCCCCAAGCATCGGAGGAAGACATCCTCGAAGCGCTGCGCGATGCCCAGGCGATAAATCTTCTCGACAATCTGCCCGGGGGCCTTGAAGCCGAAGTGGGAGAGCGCGGACAACGTCTCTCCGGCGGGGAAAGGCAGCGAGTGGCTATTGCTCGGGCGCTGCTGAAACTCTTTAGCGGGTCGGCGATCCTTGCCCTCGATGAAGCCACCTCGCAACTCGATAATGAAACGGAGGCGGGGTTCAAGAAATCTCTGCGGAAAGCCGCCTCAGGAAAAGGCATCATCATAATAGCGCACCGCTTATCCACGATCCGTTCCGCCGATCGGATCCTGGTTCTCGAAAGAGGAGCGATAATCGAAGAGGGAACGCACGAAACACTTCTCGAGGGAAAAGGTCTTTATGCCTCTCTTTGGCAACTTCAGAATGAAGATCCTCTGGGGGCATTGGAAGTACGAATCACTTAACTCACGAAGTGGCGACCAACACCTTCGCCAGACACTCGAGATTCATAAGCTGAATGCAACGTGCAAAGCACCTTATTCGAGCTCCCTCGTCAGTAATTCTGCTGTTACTCATTGCCATCGTTGTGGTAGTGGCGGGTGGCGTTTGGGCGGCATACATTTTCCTCAACAGCATAGTGTTCTGGGCGGTGCTCGGCCTCGGTACACTCGTTCTCATATTGCTGATTCTTAAGCAGAGGATGACAATCCTTTTATTGGGAGTCGCTGTGCCAAAACTACGCGCATCGGTGCCACGGCTCGAGCCCGACCTGACTCTCAAAGGCCTCGCTGCACCCGTGATCATAGACTTCGATCAGTTTGGGATTCCTACGATCAAAGCGCAGTCTCGGCTCGATGCCATGCGCGCCTTGGGTTACGTGTCAGCACGCGATCGGCTTTTTCAAATGGACTTGTTGAGACGAGCAGCCGCGGGCAGGTTGACTGAGATCTTCGGCAGGAGCGTGCTGAAGATGGACACCAGCCAGAGAGTTGTCGGATGCAATCGTGTGGCGCCGAAGATTGTTTCCCGACTGCCGGCAGATCAATTGCAAGTATTGGAGGCTTACAGTGAAGGAGTTAATGCTTTCATTTCGCAAACGCAATCGCGTCCCTTCGAATGTCGACTCCTGAAGTATCAGCCTGAAGACTGGAACAGCGAATCCAGCGTGCTGGCTCTGCTGCAAATGTTCCAAAACCTGTCGGCAGAGGAGGAAGGCAAAAGAAGAATGCTCCTGACGATGGAGCAGACGCTGCCAAAGGAAGTAACTGCGTTCCTGACTCCGGAGGATGGTCCCTACTCAACCTTGCTTGGGTGGGGTCATCAGTCTCATCAGCCAGTCCGACCGCTACCAACGATCGAGTTGGCCACACTCATGAAAGAGGAAGGCGAACCGGCGACGAAGCCAGCGACGAAGATCGTAAAGACCGAGGGTATGACCACCGCAGCTTCCAACTGCTGGGCTGTCGACAAATCAAAGACCGCTGATGGCAAGGCCATCCTCGCAAATGACATGCATACAGGGTTGAGTGTTCCCAACCTTTGGTATCGCGTCAGGCTTTGCTACGACGATGTAGATCTCTGTGGAGTCATAATTCCAGGCATTCCCATGGTCCTGGCCGGGTCCAACAAAAAGATAGCCTGGGGATTAACTAACATGCTGGGCGGCTGTCTTGATCTGATCCCTTTGGAGATCGATCCGGAGCAACCGGATCACTATATTACGCCCGACGGACCAAGACCTTTTGAATTAATCAAAGAACCAATCAAGCGCAAGATTGGTGACTTTGTCGATACGGAAGTAAAGACAACTATCTGGGGACCAGTGCTGGAAAAGCCTTTGATGGGTAAACCGGTGGCGCTGCGTTGGACTGCGCTGGATCCTGAAAGTGTTGATTTCGGCTTGATGAATCTGGAGCGCGCCGGGACCGTCGAAGAAGCGGTTCGAGTCGTTAATCGCTTCTGCGGTCCGCCGCTGAATGTCATCATGGCTGACGAACGTGGACGGATAGGTTATACGATGTGTGGCAGATTTCCGGCTCGCCACAATGGTGACATGTTGAGTTGGGCCGCCGCCGGCAAAGCGTGGACAGAATACATTCCTCCGGACGAACTGCCGAGTCTCGTAGAAAGTTCAGCAGGCTTCCTTGTCAACGCGAATAACCTGTCCGTAGGTAGCGAATATCCTTACGTGTTAGGCCAGGGCTTTCCGCAAAGCTACCGCGCTTACAGGATATCGGAGCGCCTCCGCGACATGTCAGGTGTGACTGAGGCCGAGATGTTCGACCTGCAATCCGATACGGTTTGCGAGATCTATGAGTTCTATAGCCACCTCGCACTCGGTGCTTTGACCGATCAAGTGACGGCCGGCGACGGGGATCTCGAGATTGTTCGCCGCGCTATCCAGGCATGGGATGGCAAAGCCGGCCTCGACAGTTTCGGTCTAATCTTTCTGACGTACTTCAGAGAAAATCTGGCACAGGCAATATTCACTCCTATTGTTAAGAGTTGCGCAGCGGCAGATGAGAACTTCGTCTACCTGTGGCCCAATCTCGACACACCGCTGCGTATTATTTTGACGGAACGGCCGCCGGAGCTGATCACTGACTGGGATCAGTTCATCCTCGATAAATTGAAGGCCGGAGTCCGGCAGTTGAAAGAAACAACCAAACTAAAATCTCTGGAGAATCTGAGTTGGGGAAAGCTCAACAAAGCTGAGATCTTTCATCCGTTGGCGCAGAAGGACAGATCACTCGCCGGCAGGCTCTTGAACATGCCGGAAGATTCATTGCCCGGATGCATCTTCAGTGTTTGTTCGTCCGAACCGGGCTACGGGGCGTCTATTCGTCTGGTGGTTGCGCCAGGCATGGAAAGCGCCGGAATGTTGCATATTACCTGCGGGCAATCCGGTCACCCACTGTCGCCACACTATGACGATCAAAATGATTATTGGGCCAGGCATCAACCTCTACCTTTTTTGCCGGGTCAAGCGAGTTATACAGTAACGCTTCGTCCATAAATCAAGCTGTGTAACCTGTGGATATAGAACTATCAGCGAGAATCTCGTGCGTCTTAATAACTGTTGTGCTATAAATCGCGACCTCAGCTAAAAGTTTTCCATTTAATCGAACCTCTCGCCCGATACATCATGATCGGCACTGACCGTTCAGTATTCACCGCACACGCTCGAACTCTCGTTGAGTTGCTACACGAGCGTGCGCAAACTGAGCCTGACCGATTGGCTTATCGTTTTCTTTCCGGCGACGCTGAAAGCCAGCAGATTACTTATCGAGACTTGAACGAACGCGCGCAGGCGATCGCCGCCGTGCTGCAGGACCGCAAAGCTCGCGGTGAACGCGCGCTGCTGCTTTACCCTCCGGGATTCGACTACATCGCCGCCTTTTTTGGCTGTCTCTACGCAGAAGTTGTCGCCGTGCCCGTGTACTCACCACGAGTCAATCGCACCCAACGTCTTCAATTAATCGCAGCGGATGCGCAAGCTCGCTTCGCTCTAACCACAAACCGGATACTCGAGACGATTGATCGTTCTACAGGCAACTTGACCTGGCTCGCAACCGACCGCATTGCGCCTGATGCTCATTTGCAGTGGAGGGAAACGAAAGGGCCGGACGAAGATGCGCTCGCCTATCTGCAATACACCTCGGGTTCAACCGCTGCGCCAAAGGGCGTGATGATCAGTCACAGCAATGTGCTTAGTAACTCGGCATATATCCACTATGGATTTGCACACACGCGCGAGAGTGTCTCGCTTTGCTGGTTGCCGCACTTTCATGACATGGGATTGGTGGATGGGATCATACAGCCTCTGTATGGCGGATTTACCGGTCTGCTAATGTCGCCTGCGTCTTTTCTTCAAAGACCTCTCAGTTGGTTGGAGGCAGTTTCCAAATATCGCGTGACGCACAGCGGCGGGCCGAATTTTGCCTACGACCTTTGCGTCCGTCGAGTCAGTAAAGAGCAGCGTGCGGGGCTCGATCTAAGCCACTGGCGCGTTGCGTACAACGGCGCCGAGCCAGTGCGCTATGAGACTCTGACTAGTTTTGCCGAGGCGTTTGCGGAATGCGGTTTTCGCCCAAGCTGTTTTTATCCGGCTTACGGGTTGGCGGAAGCGACACTCAAAGTTTCCGGCGGACATCCGGCAGACGCGCCCGTTACTTGCACCTTGAGCAGCAGCGCGCTCCAGCAGAATCGAATCGTCGAGGTTGCCACCGGCGACCACGACTCCTGCACATTAGTTAGTTCGGGACAGTCAGCACTGGCAACGGAAGTGCACATAGTACATCCTGAAACACTTGCTTTATGTGCGCCGGATGAAGTCGGAGAGATCTGGGTATCGGGACCCGGTGTCGCCAGGGGCTATTGGCAGAAACCCGAAGAAACGGAAAGAACGTTTGGTGCTCACATAGCCGAAACCGATGAGGGGCCTTTCCTGCGCACAGGTGATCTTGGTTTTGTTCGAGAAGGCGTACTCTTCGTTACCGGTCGCCTCAAAGACTTGATCATCATACGTGGTCGAAACCATTACCCGCAGGACATTGAGTTAATTACCGCACAGAGTAATCCAGCGCTTCGTCCCGGGAGCGGCGCAGCCTTTTGCATCGAGAATAGTGGTGCAGAGCAATTGGTGATCGCGCAGGAGGTCGAGGCTCGTTATCAAGCCGATTTGCAGTCTGTCATTACTGACGTACGAGCAGCGATCCTGGAAGAATTCGAAATTCAGCCGGCCGCCATTCTGCTACTCAAGCCCGGAAGCATTCCAAAAACATCGAGTGGGAAGGTACAGCGCAGCGCCTCGCGAGCCAGGTTTCTGAAGAACGATTGGGAGGTTGTGGCAGAGTGGCGCGCAAACGAAAAACACGATGCGCCTGAGCTCGTCGCGTTGATCCCGGAATCAATCAACCCCGCAGCGCTCGAAACGTGGTTACAAACAAGCGTTGCCGCAATGCTCAAAGTGCCTGCTGCCGAAGTCGATTGCAATCATTCGCTGGCGCGTCTCGGGGTTGACTCTTTGATGTCCGTTGAATTGATGCAGGCCATCGATTCCGGCCTGGGAGTGGCGCTGTCGCTCGCAGAGTTTCTGGAGAGTCCGAGTCTCAAACAACTGGCGGCGCGGGTGGTGGAGAAATTAGCGGATGGCCAGGTGCGGGCATCTACAAAGCCGGCTCTGGTGACGCCGGGTGAACAAGCCAACTGGCAACCGCTCTCGCACAATCAGAAGGCGCTCTGGTTCCTGCATCAAATTGCTCCGGAAAGCACAGCGTACAACGTCAGCTTTGCCGGGCAATTGTGGGGCGAGGTTGATACAGAAGCGCTGCGTCGCGCTGTGGCGTCGCTGGTGGCCCGCCATGCTTCGCTTCGTAGCAGTTTTGCGTTATTCGCAGGCGAACCTCAGCAGCGCGTGCATGAACAGTCTGAACTCTTCTTTCAGGTGGAAGACGCTTCTCTCTGGACCGAAGCCCAGCTCCGCGCGCGTTTGAGCTTTGAGGCCCGGTTCTCCTTTGATCTCACAAAGCCGCCATTACTCAGAGTCTTCCTGTTCAAGCGAGCGCCGGCGGAACATGTATTACTGCTGGTGGCCCATCACGTCATCGTTGATTTCTGGTCGCTGTCAGTGCTGATGCGCGAGTTGAACACGCTCTATCGCGCGGAAGCTAACAACCTGACGGCAGCGTTCGATTCGTCGAGTCTGCCATATGCCGACTATGTGGATTGGCAGCAGGCGACGCTCGAGAGCGCAGAGGCTGCAGAACAGCAGAGTTTTTGGGAACGGCAATTATCAGGCGAACTCCCGATCCTGGATCTGCCGGCAGATCATCCGCGCCCCGCCGAGCAGAGCTATCGTGGCGCAACCTTGTCGCTGCGACTGGATGCCGCGTTGACGAGTGAGTTGAAATCTCTCGCGCAGTCGCACGACTCCACTTTATACATGACTCTGCTGGCAGCCTTCGATGTGCTGGTTTATCGCCATACACGACAGCGTGATTTGCTGATTGGTTCGCCTGTGTCGGGGCGCAGCTCCGCGCTCTTTAGCGACACGATCGGGTATTTCGTCAATCCGATTGTCATGCGAACAAAGCTTTCCGGACAGATGGCGTTCACGGAGTTGTTGGCCCAGGTACGTCAGACGGTGCTGGCAGCCTTTGCCCACCAGGATTACCCGTTCAATCTTCTCGTCAAGCGATTGCAGCCAGAGCGCGATTCGGCTCGTTCGCCGCTCTTTCAAATAATGTTTGCGCTGCAGACGACTCACCGGCGGGAGGAGCAGGCACTGGCGGCTTTCGCGCTTGGAGAAGCCGGCTTTGCAATGGACCTCGGCGGTCTGTTGTTGGAATCGATGACGCTGGATCAGCGCATGGCTCAGTTTGACCTGGCGTTAACGATGGCTGAGCTCAACGGAGAGTTGGCAGCCTCTTTCGAATACTGCACGGATCTGTTCGAGGAGTCCACGATCAGACGATTGGCTGAGCATTTTCAGGTACTGCTCAAAGAGATTGCCGCTAATCCGTCGTGTCGTCTCGATGATCTCACGCTCATAACCAGCGCAGAGAGGCATCAACTGCTGCACGAGTGGAATGACGTCACTGAAATACCGGCGGCTCCGGCAGTGCACCAGTCGTTCGCACTACAGGCCACCGCGAATCCCAGTCAGATTGCAGTCATTTTCGGCAACTGTCAGTTGAGCTATGGCGAGCTGAACGCCAGAACCAATCAGTTAGCGAGTTACCTGCGCGCACGTGGAGTAGGTCCAAATGTGATCGTCGGTCTCTGCGTTGGACGCTCAATCGAAATGTTGATCGGTTTACTGGGTGTTCTCAAAGCGGGCGCCGCATACCTGCCGCTCGATCCGCTCTACCCGCAACAGCGCGTGGCGTTCATGGTCCAGGATGCAGCCGCGAGCTTTTTACTCACGACGAAAAAGGACTCGACGAGGTTGCCGCCGAATGCCGGGCGCGTGATCTTACTTGATGAGGACTGGCCGCTGATTGCACGCGAGAGTGACGCAACTTTTGCTGCTGAGTCAAACGCGAACAGTTTGGCCTACGTAATCTACACTTCCGGATCGACAGGCGTGCCAAAAGGCACAGCGATCACACATGGATCACTGGCCCACTACATCAGCGCGGTTAGCGATGAATTAAACATCAGCGAGCGTGATCGGATCCTGCAATTTGCTTCCTTCAGTTTTGACGTAAGCGTTGAGGAGATTTTTTCCTGTCTGACACGAGGCGCGACCCTGGTGCTTCGCGACGACGAAATGCCGGGCTCGACGGCCGCACTCCTGCGCGCTTGTCGCGAACAAAGACTTACCGTTCTTAATCTTCCAACAGCGTACTGGCATCAACTTGCCGCGACTCTTACCCCAGGCGATTGGTCTTCTGCTGAGACCGTGCGGTTAGTCATCATTGGCGGCGAAAAGTTACAACCCGAACGGCTCGTTCAATGGCAGTCAGTAGTTGGGCAGAACGTGCGGCTGGTCGACGTCTATGGCCCAACGGAAACTACCATCGGCGCCACGATGTGTGATCTTACTCATGTGAATGGCGACCGAAATGCGGCGCGGAAAATCTCCATCGGACGACCGCTGCGCCACGCGCAGGCTTATGTGTTCAATGAGCGTATGCAACCGGCGCCGATCGGAGTCGCCGGACAATTACATATCGGTGGTCTTGGTCTCAGCCAGGGTTATCTCAATCGGCCCGAGCTGACCGCGGAGAGATTTATTCCACATCCTTTCAGCAATGTTCCTGGCGCGCGGCTCTATCAGACTGGCGACCTGGCCCGTTTTCTATCGGACGGCAGCATTGAGTTTCTCGGACGCCTTGACGAACAGGTCAAGGTGCGTGGTTTTCGCATCGAGCTGGGTGAGATTGAACGGGCGCTGCTCGGGCACGAACACGTAAGCGACGCAGTGGTTAGTCTGAATGGAGCGCAGGAAGAAAAGAAATTGATCGCTTATGTCGTCGCTGACGCTCGTGAAGCTCTCACTACTCAGGACCTGCGCGATCATTTGAAGTCGCGATTACCTGAATACATGTTGCCTGCAGCTTTCATTTTTCTGGAATCGTTGCCGCTTGGACCCAGTGGGAAAGTGGACCATCGCGCTTTGCCAGTGCCCGATCAGTCACGGCCCGAGTTGATGAATGCCTTTGTCGCGCCGCGAACCGAAGTGGAGCATTTGTTGGCTGGTATCTGGGCCAACGTGCTGAAACTCAAGCGCGTGGGTCTGCATGACAACTTCTTTGAGCTCGGCGGCGATTCCATTCTCACGATCCAGGTGGTGGCTCGCGCTCAGGAGATGGGGCTCGACCTCACCGCCAGGCAGATGTTCAAGCACCCGACTGTGGCGGAACTGGCGCTCGTTGCCGGCGCTCTGCCGAGGAAAGAAGCTGAGCAGGGACTGGTCTTTGGGGAAGTGCCGTTGACACCGATTCAGCGCTGGTTTTTCTCGCAGGACTTCGAGGTTAACGATCATTGGAATATGGCCGTACTGCTCGAGCTGCGCGATCGAATGCAGCCTCATTTGTTGGAAGAGGCGCTGGCGTTGTTGGTCGCGCATCACGACGCGTTGCGATCGCGTTTCATTCGAGAGCCCGGGGGTTGGCGCCAGTTCCTTCCTGAGGATACGGCGGAACCGCCACAGCTTCGTGTAGTTGACCTTTCCGACCTGGCGGAAGCAGGGCAACCTGCCGCAATGGAATCCATTGCTCAGGAAACACAAACTCAGCTCAATCTCGCTGTAGGGCCGTTGTTAAAGGCAGTGCTATTCGAACTCGGCAAGGATCGACCACCACGCTTGCTGCTGGTTATTCATCACCTCGTCGTCGACGGAGTGTCCTGGGTTATTTTGCTCGATGATCTGACACGGCTGTACACGCAACTGAAGCAGGGCGAGCCGCTCAAACTTCCACTAAAGACGACATCTTTCAAATCGTGGGCCGAAAGCCTGAAAGTTCAGATGCCGGGTGCTTTGCACTATTGGACCAATTTGGCAGCGCGGGAGATCAAGAGTCTACCGGTGGATTATCCCGGCGGAACTAACCGCGAGGCTTCGACCCGTGTTGTGTCGATGAGCTTGAGCCCGGAGGAAACACGATCCCTGCTCCAGGATATCCCCTCCGTTTACCACACACAGATCAACGACGTTCTGCTAACGACGCTGGTAAGCGCCTTCGCCCAATGGACCGGAGATAATGAGTTGTTTTTGGAACTCGAAAGTCATGGGCGCGAAGAGCTCCACAACGGTGACGATCTTTCGCGCACGGTGGGCTGGTTTACTAACGCCTTTCCGATAATTTTGGAATTAGACAGAAGCTTTACGCCCGGGCAGGCGCTGCAATCGATCAAGGAGCAAATTCGGGCGATCCCGGACAACGGCATCAATTACGGTATCGCGCGTTACCTTGACGCCGCGCCCGACTTTGCGAACTCACTGCGCTCATTGCCTCAACCCGAGGTGACCTTCAACTACCTGGGCCAGTTGGACCAGATGCTGGAATCTGCTTCCATTTTCACCCTGGCGCGCGAACCGAGCGGATCAACTCGTGATAGACGAAATCAGCGTACTCACTTACTCGAGATAAATGCCGGCGTTTACGGCGGTGAGTTGCGGTTGGACTGGTCCTACAGCACCGAACTTCACGACCGGTCGACGATCGAAAGGCTGGCCGCGAATCACGTGCAGTCCTTGCGCGAGATCATCGCGCACTGCTTGTCTCCATTAGCCGGAGGCTATTCGCCTTCAGACTTTCCTTTGGCGAAGTTGAGCCAGCGCCAATTGGACGAGTTGCTGAAAACTACCGGTCCGGTTACCGAGATCTATCCACTCTCCCCGATGCAGCAGGGCATGCTCTTCTACAGCCTCGAGGACCCTGAAAACGGCATGTACACGGAGCAGCTCAGTTGCTCTATTGATGTCGACCTGAATGTCGCGGTGTTCAAGCAAGCGTGGCAACACGTTACGTCGCGTCACGCCATCTTGCGCACTTCCTTCGTCTGGGAACAGGTGGACGAACCGTTGCAAGTGGTCCATCCAGATGTATCGTTGCCACTCGCCGAACATGATTGGCGTGAGTTTTCGCCTGCCGAGCAGGGAAAACTGCTGGATAACTTTTTGGCCGAGGATCAGTCAATTGCCTTCGAGTTGAATCAGGCGCCGCTCATGCGACTGGCCCTACTGCGTAAGGCTGACGACTCCTACTGGTTCGTCTGGACTCATCATCACATACTGCTTGACGGTTGGTCTGCGGCGTTGGTGTTGCACGAAGTAGTAACTGCTTACGAGGTATTGGCTCAGGGTGGAGAACTACCTGCTCCGGTTGAACGACCTTTTAGTGAGTATGTTGCCTGGCTACAAAAACAAGACGTCGCAAAAGCTGAGCGTTTTTGGCGAGCCGAACTCAAGGGCTTCACCAAGCCGACCGTGTTGGCGGCGGGGTGGCCCGCTAAAAACGCCGGCCGGCAACAAAGATCTGGGACCGAGGAGGTGCGCCTTTCGTTGGAAGAGACTGCCGCTCTGCAGGCATTTGCGCGACGGCATCATCTCACGATGAGCACTTTGGTCCACGGAGCATTCGCCTTACTGCTCAGTCGCTACACGATGGAAGAGGAAGTCGTCTTCGGGACAACTGTATCCGGCCGCCCGCCTGAGCTTACGGATGTTGGTTCAATGGTTGGATTGTTCATCAACACCCTAACCGTGCGCGCGAACGTTTCGGCTGAAGAATCGGCACTCTCCTGGCTCGAAAAACTGCAAGCCAAACTGGTCAGGCAGCGCGACTACGAATACAGTTCGCTGGTGGCGGTGCAGTCATGGAGTGAACTGCCGCCGCGGCAGGAACTGTTCGAAACTTTAGTGGCCTTTGAGAACCATCCGGTTGACGCCACCTTGCTCGATGCCAACCGCGGCCTGCGACTTGGCGATGTGCGTTCCTTCGAACGCATAAACTACCCACTGACGATACTGATCTTTCCACGCGCGGAGTTGTTGCTTCACGCGATTTATCTCCCTGAGCGCTACGACGGCGATACGGTTCAGCGCCTGCTGCGACATCTGAAGAACTTGCTGCTCGACATCATTGAGAATCCTGAGCAGCCGCTCGCCGGCGTGCAGTTGTTGAGCGAGGCCGAGCGTGGGCTCCTCGAGCAGTGGAACCATACGATCAAACCGTACCCGGCTGATCGAGTTATTCATCAGGTATTCGAAGCCGTGGTTGAGCGTTGTCCCAACGCGTTGGCCGTCATAGCTGAAGATCGAAGCTTAACCTTCGCGGAAGTGAATCGCAGAGCCAATCAGCTCGCGCGATATCTCCGCAAGTTGGGAGTCGGACCAGACGTGTGTGTGGCGCTTTGTCTTGATCGATCGCCGGAGATGATCGTGGCCCTCGTCGGCATTCTCAAAGCCGGCGGCGCCTACGTGCCACTTGACCCGTCGTATCCAGCGGAACGATTGTGCTTCATGGTCGCGGATACCGACGGGCCGGTGTTGTTGACCCAACAAAGCATGACTTATTTGTTCGCGGGTGCGCCTCGGCAAACGCGCATAGTCTGCATGGACGCCGAGTGGGAATCGATTGCCGAAGAGAATGACGACAACGTCACCAACTCGGTCAGCGAAGCTAACCTGGCATATCTCATCTATACCTCAGGCTCGACCGGATTACCGAAAGGTGTCGCTATTACTCATGCTTCGGTGGTTAATTTGATGGAGTGGTACAGCCATGCCTTTGCCGTCACGTCTGCTGACCGAAGTACATTTGTGGCCGGGGTCGGATTCGATGCTTCGGTGATGGAGATTTGGGCCAATCTGGCTGCGGGAGTCGGACTCCACCTGCCTGATGAAGAAACACGTCTGTCTCCCACTCTTATGCGCGACTGGTTGACGGCGAATCAGATCACGATCTGCTTCCTGCCGACTCCGCTGGCAGAGATGGCGCTGCAACTGGAATGGCCGGCCGACTCGAGTCTGCGCGTAATGCTCACCGGAGGCGATAAGCTGCATCATTACCTGGATGCCTCGCTTCGATTTGAATTAGTAAACGTGTACGGGCCGACTGAGACTACCGTGCTCGCCACTTCAGAAATAGTAAAGAGCGAAGGAAATGGAGAAGAACCTTCGATAGGAAGACCGATCGACAACGCTAAAATTTATCTGCTCGACAAGTCGTTTTCACGTGTGCCCGCCGGCGTAGCTGGAGAAGTATTTGTGCAGGGAAGAGGACTGGCCCGTGGGTATTGGCGGCGTCCTGATCTAACCGCTCAGAAATTTATCCCGGATCCCTTCTCAACTTCTCCTGGCGCACGGTTGTATCGCACCGGCGACCTGGCGCGTTATTTTCCGGACGGTTCGATCGAGTTTCTCGGAAGAATAGATAACCAGATCAAGCTGCGTGGCTTTCGGATTGAGCTCGGAGAAATCGAGACAGCGTTGTTGGTTCATGACGCGGTGCAGGCAGCCGTGGTTCTGGTGAAAGAAGATGAGTTCAGCGAAAAGAGGCTGGTGGCCTACCTCGTTCCAGCCGGCACAGAATTCTCGATCAGCATCGGCGAGTTGCGCACCTGGTTGCGTCAGCGCTTGCCGGAATACATGGTGCCGTCAACCTTTGTGGTGTTAGAGGAGTTTCCGCTCACGCCAAACGGTAAAGTTGATCGCCGGGCGTTGTTGGCGGCGGATGGAACGCAGCCGAGTTCCGAAGCAGATTTCGTGGCGCCGCGGAATGCGGTCGAAGAAGCATTGGTCGACATTTGGACAAGCATCCTCGGCGTGGAGCGAGTGGGTGTTAACGACAACTTTTTTGAAGTGGGCGGACACTCATTGATGGCTACGCGGGTGCTATCGAAGGTGCGCGCTATCTTTCGCATGGAATTACCACTGAGAGTGATATTCGAGTACGCCACGATTGCCGAACTGGCGCTGGCCATGGTGCCTTATGAAGCGGAACCAGGACGGACGGAAAAAATCGCGAAGGTGCTTCAAAAAATAAAAGGCATCTCGGCAGCAGACCTCAGCAAAGAGTTGGAAAAGAAGCGCCGAGAGAAGGCTGTGGACAAAAGCTCTTAGCCTGCGAAGCAGGCGTGAACAAAGCTCGCGAAGCGAGCGACAGCATAAAGCCTGGGGCGCGAGCCCCAGGATAGCGATCATAAAATGCGAAACGAGCGCGCGAAGCGCCCGACAGGCGCTGTCGCCCGCTATCGCGGGCTCGGTGCTTAATTATTAAAACGATCCTGGGGCTTGCGCCCCAGGCTTTATGCTTACGCCTGCTTCGCAGGCTAGAGGGGAAAGAAACAATCGCGATGAGTGAGTCTAGAAACTTCAGCGACTCGGGACTCGATGCTGACAAGCTTGAGCTGCTCGAGTATCTGCTCGAGGAAGAGGGCATCGATGGTGCTGACCAATCCGATACCATCGCGCCGCGAGCTCATAACGAACCGGTGCCACTCTCGTTCTCGCAGCAGCGCCTGTGGTTTCTCGATCAGCTCGAACCCGGCACCGCGGCTTACAATGTCGCCGGAGCTCTGCGCATCGTAGGCCAACTCGATGTGACAGCCTTGGGCCGCAGCCTCAACGAAATCGTGCGGCGCCATGAGTCGCTGCGCACTGCTTTCGTAGTGCTCGACGAACAGCCAGCGCAAGTCGTCGACACTGCCGTTCACCTGACAATCCCAGTCGAAGACCTGTCCGGCCATGCCGCGCCGGAACGAAATACCGAGTTGCAACGGTTAATGAAAGAAGAAGTGCGTGCGCCGTTCGACCTGCGCCAGAGTCCGCTCATAAGGTCGCGGCTGCTGCGACTGCAAGCCGACGAGCATTTGTTGCTTCTCACAATGCACCACATCATCAGTGACGGGTGGAGTATCGGCATCATTATTCGTGAGCTGGCCGCTCTTTACGACGCATTTCGGCATGGCCGGACATCACCGCTGGAAGAGCTCAAGATCCAATACGCCGATTATGCAACCTGGCAACGCAAACACCTCTCGGGTGAGATCCTGGACCAGGAACTCGCGTACTGGAAGCAGCAATTGAGTGGAACTCTCCCGGTGCTCGAACTTCCAAGTAAACGCGCGAGATCGGCTCAACAGACGTTTCGCGCCGCTCTCTTGAATTTGAGCCTACCCGCACGGCTAACCGAAAAGTTGAACCAGTTGGCCCACGAAGAAGAGGGCACGCTGTTCATGGTGTTGTTGGCCGCATTCAATCTGTTGCTCTGGCGTTACAGTGGGCAGACCGACATTCTCGTCGGCTCGCCTATTGCCAACCGGAATCGTACTGAGACCGAGCCTCTGATCGGTTTTTTCGTCAATACCCTGGTGCTCCGGACGCGGCTCGACAGCAGGCTAACCGTTCGCGAATTACTCAGGAATGTGAAGGAGACTTGTCTGGGCGCGTACGCGCACCAGTCGGCGCCGTTTGAGAAGCTGGTCGAAGAGTTGCAGCCGGAACGAAGTATCAGCCATACGCCGTTGATGAGAGTGATGCTGGTGCTGCAAAACGCTCCCATGTCAACCATCGAGCTCTCAGGGTTGCAATTGAGCCTGATTGAAACGGACAACGAAGTAGCGAAGTTTGATCTGATGTTGGAGCTGACTGAAACCCCGGACGGGCTCCGAGGCTTGTGGCAATACAACACGGACCTCTTTGACGAAGCGCTGATGTCTCGGATATCGGGCAACTTACAGACTTTGCTCGAAGGCATAGTAGCCAACCCGGAGGCTCGCCTCTCGAAATTGCCTTTCCTGACCGAGCCTGAGTCGAAACGGTTGCTGATCGAGTGGAATGACACGGCCCACGATTATCCGCAAGAGAAGTGTGTCCACGAATTGTTCGAGCGCCAGGCCGAGCGAACCCCCGACGCGCTGGCGTTGATTTTCGAGGGCGAACGACTTTCCTATAGCCAACTGAACCGGCGTGCTAGTCAATTGGCCCACCACCTGATGAGTTTGGGCGTCGGGCCTGACGTGTGCGTCGGCATCGCGATGGAGCGATCGCTGGAGATGGTCATCGGTATCCTGGCCATCCTGAAAGCAGGCGGAGCGTACGTGCCGCTCGATCCCGCTTACGCGCCGGAACGGTTGACTTTCATGATCGAGGATGCGCGCCTGACCCTGCTCTTATCTCAAGAAAGCTTGCGCGAAAAATTTCCCCGGCACGAGGCCAACGTTGTATTGCTCAGCAACGATTGGCAGCGATGGGAAAGTGAACCGGCTGACAACCCTGCCAGCGGCGTCGATCCGCAGAATCTGATCTACGTCATCTACACCTCCGGCACTACCGGCCTGCCCAAGGGTTGTGCGGTACACCATCGAGGCGTTGTCAACTGCATTCTCTCGGCAAAGCCGGCGGCGCCGGTACGCGCGCAGGACCGGCTGTTATTCAAAGCCTCACTCAATTTTGATTCTTCCGTATGGGAACTCTTTACCGCACTGCTGAAGGGCGCAAGCGTTGTGATCGCGCGTCCGGGCGGAGAGCGTGATGCTGCTTATATGGCGCGGAGAGTCGTCGAAGAGGGAATCACTGTTTTGCACTTCGTTCCTTCCATGCTGACCGTCTTTCTTGAAGAGCCGGCTTTGGCAGAAATCACTTCGGTGCGCTGGGTCGTATGCGGTGGTGAGGCTATGCCGATCCAAATGATGGAGCGTTTCCATGAGCGCTTGTCTGCGCCGCTAATGAATTTTTATGGTCCAACCGAAACGTCCATCGGCAACACGATCTGGTTGTGCGATCCGACGCGCGTCCATGCAGTTGTTCCGATTGGACAACCGATCGCGAACACGCAAACCTATGTGCTCGATCCCGAAGGGATTCCCACGCCCATCGGCGTGCCCGGCGAATTGTATCTGGGTGGTGACGGCGTGGCGCGTGGTTACCTGAATCGACCCGATTTAACTGCCGACAAGTTTGTGCCCGATCCGTACGGTGGACAACCCGGCGCGCGTCTGTATCGCACCGGCGATCTTGTTCGCTATCTACCTGACGGAGATCTGGAGTTCTTAGGGCGCACGGATCACCAGGTCAAGATTCGCGGATTTCGCATCGAGCTCGAAGAGATTGAAGCTGTGCTGGGCGAATGTTCCGGTGTGCGTGAATCGATCGTTATGGTCCGCGAGGACGTGCCGGGCGATAAGCGCCTGGTTGCCTACTTGATCACGACGAATGGCGCGCCGGCTAAAACCGAAGAGTTGCGCAACCAACTGCGCACGAAACTTCCCGATTACATGGTGCCTTCTGCTTTCGTTTCCCTCGCCGAGTTTCCGTTACTGGTTAACGGAAAGGTTGACCGGCAGCAGTTGCCCGTGCCGGAGCATCCTCTACACGATCGCACCCGTCCGTATGTCGCGCCGCGCACTCAGACTGAAGAAAAACTGGCGCAGATCATCGGTGATGTTCTCGGCCTTACTCAGATAGGGGCGCAGGTTGGGATTTACGACAACTTCTTCGAATTAGGTGGGCACTCGTTGCTGGCAACTCAGGTAGTTACACGTGTGCGCGAGCGGTTGCAGGTGAACCTGCAACTGAAGTGGTTCTTTGACGGGCCGACAATTGATCAGTTGGCAACAGTGGTGGACTCTTTGTGTAGCGGCGAGTCAGCCCCGGCGATAGTGCCGATTGAACAGGCGTCGCGCGAGCGGGCCTTGCCGCTTTCGTTTGCTCAGCAGCGCCTGTGGTTTCTGGACCAACTCGATCCGGGAAATCCAATCTACAACATAGCGAGTGCTCTGCGTTTGCATGGACCACTCAATATCGACGCGCTCGAGCGCACTCTAAATGAGATCGTGCGCCGTCATGAATCTTTACGCACGGTGTTTCGCGAGGAACACGGAATAGCGGTGCAGGTGATTCAGCCGGAGCAAAACATTGCCTTGCCCGTGCTGAGTCTCGCCGGTCTGTCTGAGGCGGATCAGAAAACGGAAGTCGAGCAACTGGCGACCGCGGAAGCGCGCAAATCTTTCGATCTGACACGTGGACCTTTACTGCGCACCAGACTGCTGCGGTTAGGCGGCGAAGACCACGTGCTCATCTTCACTCTCCACCACATCATCTCCGATGGTTGGTCGTTGGGAGTGCTGGTGCGTGAAGCCAAGGCAATCTATGCGGCTTACACACAGGGCCTCGAGTCGCCGTTGCCGGAGTTGTCACTTCAATATGCTGACTACGCTGTCTGGCAACGCGGCTGGCTCAAAGGAGACCTGCTCGAACAGCACCTTGCATACTGGAAAAAACAACTGGATCTGATGCCTCCCGTGCTCGAGTTGCCCGGTGATCGCCCGCGGCCCAGAGAATTGAGACACCGCGGCGGCATTTTGAACGTGCAACTACCGGAGTCGCTGAGCGAAGAACTACGCGCACTTAGCCAGCGCGAAGGCGTGACTTTGTACATGCTCTTGCTGGCGGCATTCCAAACGTTGCTCTATCGCTACACCAGTCAGACAGACATTGTGGTGGGCAGCCCGATTGCGAACCGGCAGAACACCGAAATCGAGCCGCTCATCGGCTTCTTCGTAAACACGTTGGTCCTGCGCGTTGATTTGTCGGGCGACCCCAGTTTCAGGGAGCTGCTCGAGCGAGTGCAGGAAGTTACGTTGGATGCGTATGAGCATCAGGATATTCCGTTCGAGATGCTGGTAGAAGAGTTGCAGCCCGAGCGAAACCTCAGCTATGCGCCGCTCTTCCAGATTCTGTTCGTACTGCAAAATGCTCCACGGGATGAGTTGACGTTGCCCGGCCTCGAGCTGAGCCATATGGATGTCTCGAACGGCACGACTCACTTTGATCTAACCTTACAACTCGAAGAGTCTGCGGCGGGGATGATCGGTGTTATTGAATACAGCGTGGACCTCTTTGATGAAGAGACCATGAAACGGCTGTTTGGACACTACGAGACATTGCTCGCGGGAGTGGTCGCAAATCCCGACGAGCAAATCTCTGCCTTGCCCTTGCTCGCCGAGAGCGAGAGGCACCGGTTACTGGTCCAATTGAACGATACTGCCGCCGAGACTGATCCGCAAAGATGCGTGCACGATCTGGTGGCAGCACAAGCAGCGCGCACCCCGGATTATCCGGCACTCATCTTTGGCGACACACAAATCACCTATGCGGAGCTGAATCGGCGGGCTAACCGGCTGGCCCATCATCTGCAAACTCTGGGTGTGGGACCAGACGTGGTTGCCGGGATCATGATGGAGCAATCCGTCGACATGATGGTCAGTATTCTGGCAATACTCAAAGCCGGCGGCGTGTACACGGCTTTGGACCCGGCTGATCCGAGCGAGCGCATCGCTTTCCTGCTCAGGGATGCGAAAATCAAAGTGGTCCTCACGCAGAAACGGTTCGCAGCGCGCTTACCACAGGATGGTCCGCAGGTGTTCCGCACTGATCTGGATTGGCCCGACATCGAGCCGGGTATGGAGGAGAACCCTGTCAGTCTCGCCACGGCAGACAACCTGGTTTACCTGACGTACACCTCCGGTTCGACCGGCCAGCCGAAAGCTGTGGCGATGCACCATCGACCGCTTGTTAATCTAATCAACTTTCAGATCGCAAGTTCAAATGGCCACGGTCCGTCGCGAACGCTGCAATTTGCGTCGCTGAGTTTCGACGTTTCATTTCAGGAGATCTTCTCCACCTGGTGTGGAGGCGGAACGCTCGTACTGATTAAAGAAGAAACCCGCAAAGACGCTCGTGAGCTTTGGCGCGCTATTGTGGCGCTGAATATCGAGCGCCTGTTCCTGCCCGTCGTGGCGCTTCAATATCTGGCCGAGGTGGCGGCGTCTGATGCGGTCGTGCCCGCCGGCCTGCGGCAGATCATCACCGCCGGCGAGCAATTGAAAATCACCGATGAAATACGCGCGCTATTTGCCAAACTTCCAAATTGCACGCTTGATAATCACTACGGACCATCAGAGACGCACCTGGCCACATGGTTGAGGCTGGAGGGCTCCGCCAACGAGTGGCCAAGACTTCCGGCCATTGGCAATCCGATCGCGAATGCCAAGGTTTTTGTGCTCGATACCAAGTTACAGCTCGTGCCGGTGGGCGTTGCCGGAGAGTTGTACATTGGCGGGGCAGGCCTCGGGCGTGAATACCTCAATCGCTCCGATCAAACTGCGTCGAGGTTCATTCCCAATCCCTTTAGTGCCGAGGCGGGCGAACGGCTCTACCGGACAGGCGATCTGGTCCGTTACCTGAATAACGGACGGCTGGAATTCCTGGGACGTAATGACACTCAGGTAAAGGTGCGCGGCTTTCGTATCGAGGTGGGAGAGGTGGAGTCGGTGCTGAAACAACATCCGGCGGTCGCACAAGTCGCCGTGGTTGCGACGCCGGACGAAGCGGGCCACAAGCGGCTGGTTGCGTATGTGGTAGCAGCGCGAGGGCGGATGCCAACCAGCGAGGAGTTACGCAACCACCTGCGCGCCAGACTGCCAGAGTACATGGTCCCGGCGGCCTTTCTGATGTTGGATCGTTTGCCGCTCTCACGCAGTGGAAAAGTGAATCGCCGTGCTCTTCCGGCAATGAGTCAGTTGAAGACTGCGGAGCCGGATGGATATGTAGCTCCCCGAACTCCTGTGGAAGAGATCCTCGCCGGCATTTGGACCGACGTGCTGAAAGTTGAACGCGTGGGGGTCAACGATAACTTTTTCGATCTGGGCGGCCATTCATTGCTGGCTACGCAACTGATGTCACGAGTTCGGAGTGCGCTTCAGGTGGACGTGCCTTTGCGAAGTTTGTTCGACAGGCCAAACATCGCCGACCTGGCCCAAAGCGTCGAGACGATCATGCACGCGGGACAGAAACGGGAACTATCGCCGATCACTCCGCGCGCCTCCCGTCAGCACTTGCCGCTTTCTTTCGCACAACAGCGACTGTGGTTCATCGAGCAGCTCCAGCCGGATAGCTCGACCTACCACATTTGTCCGGCGCTACGGATGAGGGGACTGCTGGACAGCCGGGCCTTGAAAATGAGTCTGGGAGAGATTCTGCGTCGTCATGAAGTCTTACGGACCTCATTCATCATTTTGGATGGTCAGCCTGTCCAGGTCATTGCTCCTTATTCCGACTTCATCCTGGAAACGGTGGATCTTTCGTCAGTACCGCTGGCTGAGCAAGAGGCAGAGTTGCAGCGTTTGCTGAAGGAGGAAGCGCTCAAGCCGTTCGACCTGGGGACCAGTCCGCTTCTTCGAGCGCGTCTATTGCGGCTGGCTCGCGCTGATCATGTACTGCAGTTGACCATGCATCACATAGTTAGTGATGGGTGGAGCAGCGGCGTGATAGTTAAAGAACTGACCGCACTGTATCAGGCGTTCAGCAATGGCGACCCGTCCCCGTTGGAAGAGCTGCCAATACAGTATGGCGATTACGCGCTATGGCAACGAGACCATCTCGCCGGAGGGTTGTTAGTCGAGCAGATCGGTTATTGGAAGGAACAGTTGGCCGGCGCGCCGGCAACGCTCGAGTTGCCCTACCGTCAAACCCGTTCGGTGACACAGCAGTTTCGCGGCAGGGTAGCGGAATTCGAGCTTTCGCCGGAATTGAGCGCACAACTCAAGCTGCTGAGTCGTCGCGAAGGAACGACCCTGTTTATGACGTTGCTGGCGGCATTTAATGTGCTGCTTTGGCACTATAGTGAACAGACAGACATACCGGTGGGCTCGCCGATTGCGAATCGTAATCGAGTCGAGACCGAATCGTTGATCGGATTCTTTGTCAACACACTCGTGTTGCGCACCCAATTATCCGGGGACCTGAGTTTCCGCGAGTTTTTGAAACGAGTGAGGGAAGTGTGCCTGGAAGCTTACGCTCATCAGGACGTGCCCTTTGAAAAGCTGGTTGAGGAGTTGCATCCTGAGCGGAGCCTGAGTCACACCCCGCTGGTGCAGGTGATGTTTGCTTTGCAGAATGCTCCGGTGTCGGCGCTGAGTCTGGCAGGGTTGCAGTTATCGATCATAGAAGTCCCACTCGAGACAGCCAAGTTCGATCTGTCTCTGTCTATCGAAGAGTCACCAAACGGTCTGGCTGGAGTGTTGGAATATAACAGCGATCTGTTCGACGCTGGTGCAGCCAATCGGATGCTCGGTCAATACTGTCGCTTGCTGGAAAGCGTCGTCAGCGAAACGGAAACATCACTTTCCGCACTGCCCTGGCTAACTGAAACGGAGTATCAACAGCTCGATGAATGGAACGACACTGTCGTCGTTAATGAGTCTACAAAATGTGCTCATGAACTATTCGAACAACAGGCAACCCTGACTCCGTCGGCGACAGCTCTTGTTTCCGGCACGGAGCAGGTCACCTACAAGGAACTGAACGAGCGCGCAAACCAGTTAGCACACTACCTGCGCTCACTCGGCGTCGGACCTGAAAAACTCGTCTGTATCTGTCTCGAGCGTTCAGTTGATCTGATAGTCGCGATACTTGCCACCAACAAGGCCGGAGGCGCTTATGTTCCGCTCGATCCGTCATATCCGGCAGCACGTCTCTCTTTCATGGTGGCAGACTGCCATGCTCGAGTCTTGGTGACCTGCTCGGAACTGCGGGAGAAATTCACACCGCACGAGGGCAGAATTGTCGTTTTGGATAGTGAGCGAGAAATCATTGCTGCGCAGAAGACTCAAAACCCGCCCTCCGGGATAACAGCCCGGAACCTTGCTTATGTCATTTACACTTCCGGCTCAACCGGACAACCGAAAGGTGTCCAAATCGACCATGGCTCCCTCATGAATCTCGTGCAGTGGTATCAACGCAGCTCCGGCCTGGTCCAGGGAGATCGCGCTACCATGACGTCCGGGATCGGGTTTGATGCCTCTGTCCTCGAGTTATGGCCGAACTTGACGATGGGCGTGAGCCTATATTTGCCGGATGAAGAAACTCGTTTGTCGCCGGCGAAACTCCGAGACTGGATCGTATCTCAGGAAATTACAGTTTGTTTTGTTACTACCCCACTGGCTGAATTGCTACTGGCGCTTGATTGGCCGCCGCACACACGTTTGCGCATATTGCACACTGGCGGAGACAAACTCCACGATTTCCCGAAGGATGGTCTACCTTTTCAACTGGTAAACAATTATGGCCCGACGGAAAACACCGTCATTGCCACTTCGGGTTTGGTTCAGTATCAGAACCAACTTCCGATCCAGTCACCATCCATCGGCCGTCCCATCGATAACACACAAATCTATCTGCTCGATTCAGGGTTGCAACCGGTTGCTGCCGGAGTACCGGGCGAGCTGTATGTAAGTGGAGCCAGCCTCGCCCGCGGCTATGTGAATCGAGCTGATTTGACAGCCGAGCGATTCGTTCCTAATCCATTTTCAAAGTCTCACGGCGCGCGGTTCTATCGGACGGGAGACCGAGCCAGGTTTCTCGCCGATGGCAGTATCGAGTTTTTAGGCAGGCACGATCAGCAGCTTAAGATTCGCGGGCACCGCATTGAGCTGGGTGAGATTGAGGCCATCATCAACAGGCATCCGGACGTAAGCGAGAGCATAGTCTATGCTCACGAAGACGGGCGCGGCGAAATGAGATTGATCGCCTATTTGGTTCCAAAGGAGCAAGGACGACTGTCAGTTGAAGAAGTACGCGTTTACCTGGTCGAGAGGGTTCCCAACTACATGGTTCCGAGTGCTTTTCTGCTGATGGAGCAGTTGCCGCTCAATGCCAATGGAAAAGTTGATCGGGAGGCGCTGCCCGCCGCAGACGCGTTGCTGCTCGCGCTTAGACCGGCTTATGTTGAACCGCATACAGATATGCAACGAACGATCTCCAAGCTCTGGCAGGAATTGCTGGGTCTGGAGAAGGTCGGGATTGATGACAACTTCTTCGAGCTCGGCGGACATTCATTGCTTCTGATCAAAATGCAAAGCGGGCTTCAGGAGGTTCTTCAGCGAGACATTGCGATAGTTGAGTTGTTCAAACATCCGACCGTCAACACTCTGGCACATCATCTCAGCTCCGACAAACAAACATCCCCGGACGTTTCGCCTCACAGAATGCGCGCCGAGGCCCGCCGCGAATCTGTCAGTGGACGCATGCGTCACAAACAAACAAGCGCTGCGGCCAAAAGTCTGTAGCCGAAAAGTCAAAGCGTATAAATGATTTGCTGAAAATTCCTTTCTTTTGTGCTTCTTCGTGGCTTGCTTGCAATAAAGCTTGCGACGCTATTGTAGGCTCTAGTAGAATGCGGACTTCCTATTAACGAGAACAATAAACTTCCGAACTGACAACTCACGATTGCTTCAGGTTGCCCCTCATGATTACTGCACCGAGCGCCGTCCGCGACACATCCGCCTTGCTCGCCGAGAGTCCAGTGCGAAACAAGTTGGTAGCTTATCTCAATGAACTCAAAGACGTCTGCGGAACGCTTGACCGCGACCAGGTTCTCACGATTCTTGGGCAGTGGTATCACCCCTTGCATTACTTTCCCACTTTTCTGGCGCGACTTATTTCCGTAACCCCGAGTTTGTCATCACAAACTTTCATCTCGCGCATTCTTTGGCAGGAGCTTGGGGAAGGCGATCCGCAATGTGCTCATGAGAATGTTTACCTGGATACGATCGCCGACGGCGACCTGGCTCCGAACGCCGCTGCCGGAGCGCCACCTTTGGCGGCCACGAAGACATTGATTCTCGGTTATGAAGAGGCATCGCAGCACTATCTATCTGGTCTCGGTTTCCTTTACGGGACAGAGGTAGTTGATTTGCCGATGGTGTCAACTATCGGAGAACTAATGGGAAGATGCACCGGCAAGCATGATCTGGCGTGGGTAAATGTTCACGTGAAGCAAGAGCCGGATCACGTCGAAAGCTCGAACGAGGCATTACAGCCGTCGTTCGCGATGAGCGAGCGGCGAGAAATTATTGACAAGGCTGAGCAGGTATGGACTCTGTGGATTGATTTCTTCAGGTCCATTCAAAAAGAGATTTTGCATTAAGTGCGCCGCATTGTTTTCCGCATCGTTTGTCTCCCATGACGAAGCGGCTCGCCCGGTGTCTTTTGCGTCGCTCCTCATAAGTGCGTGCCCAGATGAGTAGCTCTGTTTCCTCGTAAGGTCAGGGGGAGGCTTGAGTTTCCAAAATCAGACTCTGTACGTGGACCAGTTTATTAGCAACGGTGGTTGAGGTTTGGGATGAGCATGACAGAGGAGTTCAGTTACGACATCGCAATAATCAGCATGGCGGGACGATTTCCCGGCGCCGCGAATGTTGACCAGTTCTGGCAGAACCTGGTGAACGGCAGCGAGACGATCACTTTCTTCTCAGACGAAGAACTGCTACGCAACGGGGTCGGGTCCACGCTCGTGGCCGATCCGAATTATGTGAAGGCAGGAGCCGTAATTGATGACACCGAATACTTCGACGCTTCGTTTTTCAGCCTGACACGGCGAGAAACAGAGACTACAGATCCACAACATCGACTCTTTCTCGAGCAGGCGTGGGTTGCGTTAGAAACGGCCGGCTACGATGCGGAAAAATACCCGGGGCGAATCGGCGTCTTCGCGGGTGAGAGTTTCAATTCTTACCTCGTGCACAATCTGATTCCCAACCGCGAGTTGATCGACTCCGTGGGCGCCTTTCAGGTCTTGATTGGCAATGACCGCGATCACTTGACCACCACCACGGCTTACAAATTGAACCTGCAGGGTCCTTGTGTCAGCGTTCAGACCGCCTGCTCGACGTCGCTGGTAGCGGTGCATCTTGCCTGTCAGAGCCTGCTAAATTCTGAATGTGATATGGCGCTCGCCGGTGGCGTCTCGATCGGCGTTCCGCAGGTGCAAGGCGCGATGTACCAGGAGGGCGGCATCATGTCTCCGGACGGTCATTGTCGCGCCTTCGATGCCAAAGCCGCCGGCACTGTGAAAGGGAATGGCGTGGGTGTCGTGTTGTTGAAACGCAAAGCTGATGCGCTGCGTGACGGCGATACCATCGAAGCGGTCATCAAAGGCTCCGCCATCAACAACGATGGCTCACTGAAGGTTGGTTACACTGCGCCAAGCGTTTCCGGACAGGCCGGCGCTATTGAAGAAGCGTTGGCGATGGCGGCAGTGGAACCGGAGACGATCGGTTACGTCGAGACTCATGGAACGGGTACTGCGCTCGGAGACCCGATCGAAATCGCGGCATTAACACAAGCATTCGGCGCTGCCGGCGGAAGTCAGAGCTGCGCCATTGGCTCAGTCAAGACAAACATCGGGCATCTGGATGCAGCAGCCGGAATTTGCGGTCTGATCAAGACCGCTTTGACCGTGAAACATAAGCAGATTCCACCGAGCCTTCACTTCAAAGAGCCCAATCCGAATATCGACTTCTCGTGCACGCCGTTTTACGTCAATACTAAACTCAACGCCTGGGAAGCAAATGGACTGCCGCGCAGAGCAGGTGTCAGCTCGTTTGGTATCGGAGGAACTAATGCGCATGTAGTGGTCGAAGAGCCGCCCGCACTCGAGTCTTCCGGTCCCTCCAGGGCACATCAACTTTTGGCACTCTCAGCCAAGACCGCCACTGCGCTGGATCAGATGACGGCCAACCTTGCAGATTATTTAACAGCACATCCTCAGGTCGCACTGGCCGATATTGCTTATACCCTGTTGTTGGGCCGAAAGAAGTTCAGTCATTGCCGAACTCTCGTCTGCAAAGATGTGGACGATGCGTTGAGCGCTTTGGCCTCGATGGATTCCGGCCGCGTGTACACCTATTCACGCGAGCCGGAGGAGAAACAGATCGTATTTATGTTTCCGGGTCAGGGCTCGCAACACGCGAACATGGCCAGGGAACTTTACCAGCACGAGTCCGCCTTCCGCGAAGAGGTCGATCGCTGCGCGCAGATACTTCAGGTTCCACTCGGTTTGGATTTGCGAGAACTGCTTTATCCCAAACCGGATTCAGTTGCCACCGCCTCCGATCGCCTCAGGCAGACGTTCATCGCGCAACCGGCGCTGTTTGTCATCGAATATGCCCTGGCAAAACAATTAATAGCATGGGGCATACAGCCGCAGGCGATGATTGGTCATAGTATCGGCGAGTTTGTGGCTGCGTGTTTAGCCGGTGTGTTCTCATTGGAAGACGCGCTGAAACTGGTGGCGGCGCGTGGTCGTGTGATGCAGAGCATGCCGGCGGGAGCGATGTTGGCGGTGTCGCTTTCAGAGCCGGATGTACAGCCGTTTTTGAACGGATCGCTGTCACTGGCCGCTGTCAACGGACCACGGCAATGCGTCATCTCGGGCGCGAGCGACGCCATAGTCGAAACCGAACAGCATCTGTCTACGGCAGGTATTACTTGCCACACATTGCATACTTCTCATGCTTACCACTCGAAAATGATGGAGCCGGCGGCGAGATTGTTTGCAGAGGAAGTCGGCGCAATCGAGTTGCACCCGCCACGGATCCCATACATCTCGAGTTTGACTGGTACCTGGATCACGAACGACGAAGCCACCTCTACGAGCTACTGGTCAAGACAATTGCGCGAACCCGTGCGGTTTGGTGCAGGAGTGGCGGAATTAGCCAGGGCGCCGGAGCGTGTCTTGCTGGAGGTTGGGCCAGGCCAGGCTTTGCGGACTCTCGCGCGGAGCCAGCGGAACGGAAATGAAACTCCGTTGGTATTTGCTTCGCTGCCGCACCCGAGCGATCCGAAATCCGATGCAGTTCATCTGCTGGAAACGCTGGGCCAACTCTGGGCGACCGGGACGGAAGTTGATTGGGCGGAATTCTATTCTGATGAGAAGCGCCGGCGGATTCCGCTACCGACGTACCCGTTCGAGCGTGAACGATACTGGATTGATGGCCCGCCATCTGAGAGCAGTGTGTCGGCGGAGGCGTTGAGACGGAAGCCGGATGCTGCCGATTGGTTTTACGTTCCTTCATGGAAGCGTTCGGTCGCGAGCCATGAAACAACGGAAACGAAAAATGGAGGTTGCCTGATCTTCGCTGATGAAGCTGGATTGGGTGCGCTTACGGCACGCGAACTGAAAAACAGGGACCAGGAAGTCTTTCTCATCAATCCTGGTAAACGCTTCAACAAAATTTCAGATCACCTGTTTGAAATCGATCCGGGCAGCGGTGAGGATTACCGGACTTTACTGGACGAACTTCAGGCCCGTGGTGTGATTCTGGAAACAATTCTGCACGCCTGGGGTATTACTCCAGCGTCTGATTTGAGTTTGACCCCCGGCTCACTCGAGACCTCGCAGACAAAAACCTTCGATAGCTTGCTCTTGCTCATCCAGTCGTGGGGAGAGAACCCGCTGGCGGATTCGCTAAACCTTGTCGTCATGACAGACAAGCTGCAGGAAGTCACAGGGGAAGAGCACTTGTCACCGGAAAAGGCCCTCGTACTCGGGTTGTGCAAAGTCATCCCCCAGGAATATCCGCGCATCAATTGCCGGTCGATCGATGTTGTCATTCCCGAGCTGGAGACGGATAGAGAATTCCTGGCGAAAAACATCTTAGCTGAGCTCGCGGCGCGCGATGGCGAACATCTCGTCGCCTATCGTGGGCGACATCGCTGGGTGCAGACCTTTGAACCGGTCAAGCTTGTTGAAGAGTCGCCACGCGAGACGCGCTTGCGTGACGGCGGCGTTTACTTGTTGACAGGTGGACCAAACGATATCGATCTCACCCTCGCGCAGAGTCTGGCGGCGAGCGTGCACTGCAAACTCGTCATGAACGGCTATCCGCATTTTCCTGCTCGCGAACAGTGGCCCCAATGGTTGGAAGCGCATGACGATCAGGACGTCGTTAGTTATCGGATAAAAAGAATATCTGAGCTCGAGCAGTCTGGCGCGGAGATCATGTTGTGTGACGTCGATGTCGGCGACCTGGAACAGACCTCAGCTCTGATGGCGCAGGTGCACGAGCGTTTCGGTGCGATCAACGGAGTGTTTCACACGGCCGGAGTGACGGGCGGTGGAATGATTCAGTTGAAAACGCCCGCTGCGGTGGCGGAGGTGTTCCGTCCGAAAGTGCGCGGGACATTGGTGCTGCACTCGCTCATGAAAGAAGCGCCGCCGGATTTCTTCGTGCTGTTTTCGAGTGTGCTCTCGCTCACCGGTGTCTTCGGTCAGGTCGATTATTGTGCCGCCAATGCCTTTGTGGACGCGTTCGCTCGCGCCCAGCAGCCGGCGAATCAAACGTTCATCGTGGCTGTCAATTGGAACCTGCCGCAGTGGGAAGACTGGCAGTCGTCGATCGCCGGCGCTCCGGAATTCCAGGCGCAGTTTGCTCAAGTGCGAAAGGACTACGGCATCACGCCGGAAGAGGGCGCTGCGGCTGTGCAACGTATTTTGTCTGGTTCGCTACCGCAAGTGATCGTTTCGACGCAGGACTTCCAGGCCTTGATAAATTCGCAGATGGCCGCCGCGAATGATCTGCTGGACCAGTTACAACCACGTTCGCTAAGCGGAGTGGACGATGAGCGACTAGCTGCTAACTACGTGGCGCCCGAAGGTGAGATGGAGGAACGCATTGCCATCATGTGGCAGGAGCTTTTCGGCATTGCCCGCCTTGGCCGGCACGACAACTTTTTCGAGCTTGGTGGCAATTCGTTAATTGCGATCCAACTGATTTCCCAACTGCGGAAAGTCTTTCAAGCTGAACTGCCCTTGAGTCGTCTCTTCGAGTCACCGACCGTGGAGGGACTCACTCGTGCCGTCGTCGAGAGTCAACAAAAGGCAAAAGAGATTGAAGAAATCGAACGCCTCCTGAGTGAAATTGAAGGTCTCTCGAGCGATGAATTACAGGCTCATCTGTCCCAGGAGTTACAGACGAAAATCGAGCAACCTTAGATGGATGAAAGATGGATGAATTTAGCAAGCGGCTAGCCGCGCTAACTGTAGAACAACGCGAACTGCTGGAGCTCCGGCTCAAAAAAAGAGGGTTGGAGTCCGTGGTGTCAGAAGTCACGACGGCGCCAGACGGAAGCGCCGTACCCGATATGCCGGCAGACGAGCTTCCTGACGATGCTGCCTGGAGGGAACGTGAAGTCGAAAGAGCGATCAACTTCGGCCTGTACTTTTTCTCTGATGATGGCTCCAAAAACAACGACGACAAGTATCGGCTGTTGCTCGAGAGCGCGAAGTTCGCGGACCGTCACGGTTTTACTGCTGTGTGGACACCTGAACGTCATTTCCAGGCCTTTGGTGGGTTGTACCCGAATCCCTCAGTGCTGAGCGCGGCTTTGGCGATGATCACCAGTCGCGTCCAGATTAGGGCTGGGAGCGTGGCGCTACCGCTGCATCATCCGGTGCGGGTCGCGGAAGAGTGGTCTCTGGTCGACAATCTGTCGCGTGGGCGGGTAGCAGTTTCTTATGCATCGGGATGGCACCCTAACGACTTTCTGTTTGCGCCCGCTGCTTACGAGCAGCGTAAAGAAGTGATGTTCCGTCACATTGAAACCATCAGGAAGCTATGGCGCGGCGAGCCGGTCGAGTTCGCGGGCGTGGATGGAAGCCCGATCGAGATATCGATCCTTCCCAAACCGGTCCAGGCGCAATTACCGATTTGGCTTACCACTGCCGGCAATCCCGAAACCTGGAACCGGGCCGGAGAGATAGGTGCGAATGTGCTCGCGGCGCTGCCCGGTTATGCTCTCGAGGATCTCAAAGCTCTGATCAAACAATACCGCGAAGCGCGGGCCAATCATGGCCATGATCCGCAAGCCGGAATCGTCACCATGATGGTCCATACTTTCGTGGGAGATAGTAACCAGTCAGTAAAAGAAAAAGTGCGTATCCCTTTCACTCATTATCTGCGCACCTACTTCAAGCAATTCGAGCAGATCCAGGCGAATCAGGCTGAGCTGACTGACGCCGACAAGGACGCTTTGATGGCAGCGGCGTTCGATCAGTATTTCCAGGACCGCACGTTGTTTGGAACACCCGGTAAGTGTGTTCGCCTGGTCGAGAAACTGAGTGAATTAGGTGTGGACGAATTAGCCTGCCTGATCGATTTCGGCGTTGATACCGACTCAGTGCTCGAGAGTCTGAACCACCTCGATGAGCTACGAGAGCATTTCAATATCGCGGATCTAATCCGTGGCTAAATATTCATGTCCACCGGCAAAGCCCCAACTCGTTTGTCTCAGCTTTCACCCGCCAAGCGCGCCCTGCTCGAAAAGCGTCTGCGGAACCAGCAGGCCAAAATGGTCCAGGAGCAGACGATCGAGCCGAGAAAAAAGGGAGAGAACACTCTACCGCTTTCCTTTGCGCAACAGCGACTGTGGTTTATCGATCAGTTGGAACCCGGCAATGCGACCTACAACATGGCGAACGCCTTGCGCCTGTCCGGCCCGCTCAAAATTACCGCACTCGAACGCACCATCAACGAGATCATCCGTCGCCACGAAGCACTGCGCACGACTTTCACTCAAACCTCCGCTCGCGAGCCCGTACAGGTCATTGCACCTGAGTTGAGACTCTCATTACCGGTAGAGGATCTCTCCAAACTAAACGAAACGGAGCGTGAAGCAGAGGCCCAGGTTTTGGCATCCGTCGAAGCCCATCGTCCTTTCGATCTATCACGAGGTCCTCTCGTACGCGCTCGTCTGCTACGACTTGCCAGCAACGAGCATGTGCTTTTGTTTACCATGCATCACGTCGTTTCAGATGGTTGGTCCATGGGTGTGCTGGTAAACGAAATCGGGGTTCTGTATTCGGCCTATGCTCAGAACCAGCCATCACCGCTGCCGGAATTGGAGATTCAGTACGCCGACTTTGCGCTGTGGCAACGCCGCTGGTTGCAGGGCCGGGAACTGGAAGAACAGCTCACTTACTGGAAGCAGCAGCTTGGCGGAGATCTGCCTTCAGTGGAGTTACCAACCGATCATCCGCGCCCGCCAGTGCAGGGCGCCAACGGCGCCCACGAATTTTTTCATTTTCCGCTAGCCCTAACAGACGAGCTCCGCAAACTCAGCTTTCGTGAAGATGCAACGCTATTCATGACCTTGCTGGCCGCGTTTCAGGTTTTACTCTATCGCTACACCGGCCAGGAAGACTTTCCCATCGGCTCGCCGACTGCCAATCGCAATCGTCCCGAGACAGAAAACCTGATCGGTTTCTTTGTTAATACTCTGGTTCTGAGAGCGGATCTGCGCGGCAATCCAACTTTCAGAGAGCTGCTGGGGCGGGTTCAAAAAATGGCGTTGGAAGCGTACGCGCATCAGGACTTGCCTTTCGAAAAGCTGGTTGAGGAGCTCCATCCCGATCGAGATCTGAGCCGCAACCCGCTGGTCCAGGTCATACTGGCATTGCAGAACATGCCGATCGGAACGCTGGAGCTGCACGAGCTCACCATCTCTTCTCATGAATTTGAATTCGATACTGTCCGGGTTGATCTCGAGTTTCATCTGAATGAAACGACCGAGGGCCTTGCGGGTCTGCTGGCATACAACGCAGACCTTTTCGAAAAAGAGACCATTCAACGTCTCCTCGGGCACTTCTCAACGCTGCTGGAAGCGATCGTGGCCGATCCGGACCAGCGCCTCTCGGATCTTCCTTTACTTACCGCCCGAGAACGAGCGCGTCTCTTATTCGACTTCAACGACACGGTGCAAGACCAGGGCGCCTGGCAAACTGTTCAGGAACTATTTGAAACGCAGGTCAAACTTCGGCCGGACCACGTCGCCCTGGAATTTGAGGCGCAAACGATCAGCTACGCGGAGCTCGAGAGTAGATCCAATAAACTGGCTCATTATCTGCGCGCGAAAGGAGTGGGCCCCGAGACGCTCGTGGCCCTCTTACTGGAGCGCTCGCCAGACCAAATCATTGCCATACTGGCAGTGTTGAAGGCGGGTGGAGCTTACGTCCCGATCGATGCTGGTCATCCGCCCGAACGCCGCTCGTTCGTGCTCCGGGACAGCGCCCCAAAACTGTTGCTCACTCATAAGAAGTTTAGCGCCGGGTTGGCTGACGGTCTGGAAGTAGTCACGCTCGATGAAGATCTCAACGCGATCGCCGGCGAGAGTGACGAGCGAATGCAGAGCGGTGTGGGCGCAGACAATGCCGCTTACGTGATCTACACCTCGGGTTCTACCGGGCCGTCGAAAGGTGTGCTTGTCAACCATCGCAGTCTCATCAATTCAGTGCTGGCCATGGTTGAGGTCTGCGATGAACCCGTGCGGGCGACGATTCTTCAGATGTCCTATGCCTTCGACGGTTCGCTGTTGAGCATCTTCTGTGCGTTGAGCCAGGGTGCTCGTATCGCTATCTGTGGCGAAGGACAGCAAGCCGATGTCGAACAAATCGCTCGACTGATTGCGGGGCAACGAACCTCTCATTTGTGGTTGGTGCCCTCGTTCTACGGAATGCTGTTGCAGCACGCTGCGCCGGCGCAACTGGAATCTTTGCGGGTGGTCCACGTCGGAGCGGAAGTATGTCCGAAGCAACTGGTCGAGCAACATTATCAAGTCCTGCCGCAGGCTCGTTTGCTCAACATCTACGGACCAACGGAAGCGACGATCTGGTCTACCTCCCATCAGTGTCGCATCAGCAATGAGACACAACTTGTACCAATCGGCCGGCCGGCGAGCAACGTGCAGGTTTATCTGCTCGACAAGTATCTGCACCCGGTACCGATCGGCGCGGTGGGACACCTTTACGTTAGTGGGCTGGGACTCGCCAGAGGTTACTGGAATCGTCCTGACCTTACAGCAGAAGTATTTATTCCCAACCCTTACGTGAGTAAGCCGGGCGAGCGACTTTACCGGACGGGAGATATCGCACGTTATCTCGGAAGCGGCGAACTAATATGGCTGGGACGAGAAGATCAACAGGTAAAGGTCCGTGGTTATCGCATCGAGTTGGGAGAGATAGAAGCAGCGTTGGCCCACATCCCATGGGTGCGTGATGCCGTAGTGGTAGCGCGAGCGCGGTCCGAGGGTGAGCAACGCCTGGTCGCGTTCGTTGTAGCCGGTGATGCGCAACCGGCCGCGCCCTTCGCGGCATTGCGGGAGCAACTGAAAGATACGTTGCCGGAATACATGATTCCGTCAGCTTTCGTTTTCCTGGACCAGCTACCGCTAACGGCGACCGGCAAAGTCGACCGCCGCGCGCTGTCCGATCCTGAACCGGGACGAGATTCTCTGATACAGGATTTTGTTCCACCCAGCACGCCGGTTGAGACGGAGCTCGTACGAATCTGGAGCGAGTTGCTCAAAATCGAGAAGATCGGAATCAACGACGATTTCTTCGATTTAGGTGGACACTCGTTACTCGCCACGCGACTGATCTCGCGCGTGCGTGAGAGTTTCAGTATCGATTTAGCTTTGCGCACTGTCTTCGAGTTACCGACGATTGCAGGACTGGCGTTAAGAATCGAGGCGGCGAAGAACACCCGGAAAGAGAGTTCGCCTCCACCGCTCGTACCGGTCGCACGGAAGACGCGACGTCAACTCCGGCAAGAGAACAAGGCCGAGACTCTCAATCGAACAAGTCAAGCACCGCTCGCCGACGCTCTGGTTCCGGTCTCGCGTGAAGGTCCGTTGCCGCTTTCGTTCGCACAACAGCGGCTATGGTTCATGCAAGCGCTGGAGCCGGAAAGTGCGGCTTACAACGTCGCCTTTGTGGAGCGGCTCAAAGGCGTTCTGGACCACCCCGCTTTGGAAAAGACAATCAGCGAGATTGCCAGACGGCACGAGAGTTTGCGCACCAGCTTTGCAGTCATCGACGGACAGCTTGGGCAGGTAATCGCTCCGCCACAAGATTTGGCGCTGCAGGTTACCGATCTTAGTCAACTGCCGGAATCCGAGCGCCTGAGCGAAGCCCGATCGATAGCCACGGCAGAAACGCGCCGGCCTTTCGATCTGGAGCGCGGTCCGCTTTTCGGGGCGCGCCTGTTGCGGCTCGGCAGCGAAGATCATCTGCTGATCATCAGCATGCACCACATTATTTCCGATGCCTGGGGGCTGGGAATAATGCTGCGCGAATTGGCAACGCTGTACGCGGCTTTTACAGATGGCCAGTCATCACCGCTGCTGCCACTTGCGATTCAATACGTTGATTTTGCTCATTGGCAGCGTCGCCATCTCACGGGCGACGTGCTCGAGAGTCATTTGCAGTACTGGCAACAACGGCTCGGAGGAACGCTGCCAGTGCTGGAACTGCCTGCGGACCGGCCGCGACCGGTAATTCAAAGTTACCTCGGCGCGGTTGAAAAAGTGATCATCTCTCCGGAACTCACCGCGCAGTTGAAGGTGTTGGCCCGGCGTGAAGGGGTGACACTCTTCATGTTGTTGCTGGCCGCTTTCAATGTTCTCCTCCATCGCTACACAGACGAGGAGGACATCATTGTGGGAACCCCGATCGCCAACCGTAACCGGGTGGAGATCGAGGGTCTCATCGGGTTCTTTGTGAACATGCTGGTGCTGCGCACGGACTTGTCAGGAGGACCAACCTTCCGCGAGCTGCTGGATCGCGTGCGGACAACTGCGCTCGAGGCATATGCGCATCAGGACATGCCTTTCGAGAAACTCGTAGAGCATCTGCACCCGGAACGGAGCATGAGCCGGCATCCGCTGTTCCAGGTCTTGTTTCAGTTAGGCAACGCTCCGATGAATGAAGCGGTGGTGTCCGGCCTGGTTTTCGAAAGCGTACACATCGAGACAAATACGACTCAGTTGGATTTAAGTCTCGACCTGACTGAGAGTCCGGACGGCCTTGTGGTCGGGGCCGAGTACAGCACCGACCTGTTTGACGCTGCCACTATTCGCCGGCTGCTACGCCATTTTCAGCGTCTGCTCGAGTCCGTCGTCGAACATCCGGAAGAACGGATCGCGCGATTGATGATGCTGACTGATACGGAACGCTATCAGCTAATCCATCACTGGAACGACAACAAAAATCGACTTGATGCAGACAAGTGTCTGCCTGAGTTGTTCGAGGCGCAGGTCAGACAAAATCCAGGGGCCATCGCGGTCGCCGCAAATGGAGACCAGTTAACTTACGAAGAACTCAATAGCCGCGCGAATCAGTTGAGCCACTTTCTGAAAGCGCTTGGTGTTGGTCCAGAGGTACGTGTCGGAGTACTGATGGAACGCTCGATCGAGATGGTCACGAGTCTGCTGGCTGTTTTGAAAGCCGGCGGAGCATACGTTCCGCTCGATCCACTTTATCCGAGGAATCGTCTGTCCTACATGATGACGAATGCTCGAGCGTCGCTGCTCTTGACACATGAGCATTTGCAGAAAGCGATTCCGGATCAGCAAGTTCAGGTCGTCTGTCTGGACGCCGTACGAGAAGAAATCGCACAACACGGCACCCACGATCCTGTTTCCACCATCGCGCCGGAAAATCTCGCGTACGTCATCTACACTTCAGGTTCGACTGGCCAGCCGAAAGGCGTGGGAGTTACGCACAAATCTCTGGTCAATCATCAAGCGGCGGTCCGTAATGCATATGGCCTCGAGGTGAAAGATCGAGTCTTGCAATTCGCGTCGCTGAGTTTCGACGTAGCGGCAGAAGAGATTTTTCCCACCCTGCTCAGCGGCGCGACGTTGGTGCTCCGCAATCAACTGGTGCAGGCTGTTGTTTCGGGAATACTGCAAGAGATTAGAGATCAGAACATCACGGTGCTTAACCTGCCGGCCTCTGCGTGGCAGGAGTTGGTGGTCCACTTACCGGCAAACTTCCCTGATTGCCTGCGGCTGTTGGTGGTAGGAAGTGAACCGGTCACACGCGAAAGTTTTGCGGCGTGGCGAGAGAAAGCCGGCGATCGAACCGGCCTGCTCAACGCCTACGGAACGACTGAAACAACCATCACGGCCACAGTCTATCAACCGGACCGAGATACGAATAAATCGCATTCCGGGTGGGCGTTGCCGATTGGTCGTCCATTGCCGAATACGCAGGTATATATCCTTGATCGCTTTTTGCAACCCGTGCCTGTCGGAATCCCCGGTCAGTTATACATCGGCGGGGCCGGCGTTGCTCGCTGCTACTTGAATCATCCGCATTTAACTGCAGAGAGATTTGTTCCGGATCCTTTCGGCAACGAGCGAGGTTCACGACTCTACCGGACAGGAGATCTGACTCGGTACCTGCCTGATGGAAATGTTGAGTTCATAGGTCGCGCCGACCGCCAGGTGAAAGTGCGAGGCTACCGCGTTGAGCTTGGCGAGATCGAGGCAGCATTGAGTGAATACGCGGGTGTGCAGCACGCGGTTCTCGAGACTCGGCCGGACGTCACTGGAAACGAATGCCTGGTGGCTTACGTCGTTACCGATCCTGACCGTGGAATTACCGGCAATAAGCTGCGCGAGTTTTTAAGAGAACGATTGCCGGAGTTCATGATACCGGGCGTTTTTGTGACGACGAATGAGTTGCCACTGACGCCGAGCGGCAAAGTGGATCGTCGCGCTCTGCCCAGTCCGGAGGAAGCCCGCGGCGAAACAGAAACCCTGGACCTGCCGGGATCCCGGACCGAGCGTGTGATTGCGGATGTTTGGCGAGAAGTGTTGCAGGTTGAAAAGGTGGGCATACACGAAAACTTTTTCGATCGCGGCGGTCACTCGCTGCTGATGGTGCGAGTACACGACCGCCTCCGAGAGACGTTCGGTGAAAAGCTCACCATGTTGGATCTCTTCAAGTATCCGACGATCAGCACGCTTGCCGCATTCCTCGTGGACGAACAATCGCCAGTGCAGATCAAGTTGGAAACGCGTAACGAGCAGAGCAAAGCGGAAGGAGCAGACATAGCTGTTATCGGCATGGCCGGCCGTTTTCCCGGCGCCCGCACTCTGGACCAGTTCTGGCAAAACTTATGCGGCGGTGTGGAAGCGATCAAATTCTATTCTGACGAAGAGTTGCTAGCCGCCGGCGTCGCTCCCGCGCTGCTGAGTAATCCGAATTACGTTAAAGCCGGCATAGTTCTCGACGACATCGATCTGTTTGACGCCTCGTTTTTCGGGTACAGCCCGAGAGAGGCGGAGGTCATGGATCCGCAGCACCGGCTCTTCCTGGAATGCGCCTGGGAAGCTCTCGAAAATGCTGGTCACGATCCTGCCGGGTCGAGCGGATCGATTGGCGTCTTCGCTGGAACCGGCACCGGTAGTTACGTCTACAATCTCCTGTCGAATCCCGGAATCGTCGAGGCTGCTGGTGGACTACAGGTCGCGATCGGCAACGATAAGGACCACTTGCCCACGCACGTTTCCTACAAGCTCAATTTGCGTGGGCCAAGTGTAGCAGTTCAAACAGCCTGCTCGGCATCACTGGTCGCCGTTCATATGGCATGCCGAAGCGTGCTCGAAGGCGAATGCCGGATGGCTTTGGCGGGCGGAGTGGCAATTCATGATCTGGAGAAGCGGGGATACCTTTACCAGGAGGGTGGCATCGGATCTCCGGATGGACATTGCCGGGCATTCGATGCCGGCGCTCAGGGAACGATCAGCGGCAGTGGCATCGGGATCGTGGTTTTGAAGCGTTTGCAGGATGCCTTAATGGATGGCGATTTCATTCACGCTGTCATCAAGGGCTCGGCCATTAACAATGATGGTTCTGCAAAAGTCGGCTACACAGCTCCCAGCATCGAAGGTCAGGCCGGCGCGATACGTGCGGCCCAAATCGCAGCCGGTGTTCCCGCCGAAGAGATAACTTACGTTGAAGCGCACGGAACGGGAACAAGGCTGGGCGATCCAATTGAAATCTCTGCTCTCACGCAAGTCTTCCGCGAGACTACCAACCAGAAAGGATTCTGTGCCGTTGGTTCTGTGAAATCCAACATCGGTCACCTTGATACTGCGGCTGGCGTGGCTGGGCTCATCAAGACTGTACTGGCGCTCGAAAATAAAGTGATCCCGCCCAGCTTGCACTTTGAGCAGCCTAATCCTGCACTCGATCTCGATAACAGTCCTTTCTATATCAATAGAAATTTATCCGCCTGGAAAAGCGAGAACGGTGCGCGCCGGGCAGGCATTAGCAGTTTTGGAATTGGCGGAACCAACGCTCACGTCATCATCGAAGAGGCTCCACCGGTTCGGCCGTCGACTGGTTCGAGGCCGTGGCAGCTTCTGATGCTGTCAGCTAAGACAGAATCAGCCCTGAACCAGGCGACTGCAAACCTTGCTGAATACTTCCATAAACATCCCGAAGCCAACCTCGCCGACGTCGCTTACACACTGCAAGTTGGACGAAAGACTTTCGACCATCGTCGCGTGGTTATCTGCCGCACGGTAGATGAAGCGGTGAAAGACTCGGCGTGTGTACTCAACTCTACTGCCGTCGAACGTGATCAAAAAGTTGTCTTCATGTTCCCGGGGCAGGGAGCGCAGCATGTTAATATGGGACTGGATCTGTATCAACGTGAAGATCTGTTCCGTGAGCAGGTCGATTATTGCTGTGAACTACTCCAACCGCACCTCGATCTTGACCTCCGCGACATACTCTACCCGAGCGAAGAAAGTACAGAGGATGCAGTCTCGCAACTCAAGCAAACTTATGTCACCCAACCGGCATTGTTTGTGATTGAGTATGCACTGGCGCGACTTTGGATGAGTTGGGGAATCAAGCCGTGCGCAATGATCGGGCACAGCATCGGCGAGTACGTTGCCGCGTGTCTGGCGGGGGTGCTTTCGCTGGAAGACGCATTATCGTTAGTTGCGCTGCGTGGAAGACTAATGCAGACGCTCCCGGAAGGCGCGATGCTTAGCGTTGCGCTCGGTGAAGATGAACTTCGCGAAATAATAGGACCACAACTTTCCCTCGCCGCAATTAATGGCCCAACACTATCGGTCGTGTCCGGATCTCACGAAGCGATCGCTGAATTCGAAGCTCGTCTCGCTGAAAATAAAACAGAATGCCGGCGCCTGGTTACCTCTCATGCGTTCCACTCGCAGATGATGGACCCGGTCATTGGGGAATTCACCGCCAAAGTCGGCAGCGTGAAGCTCAAAGCGCCGAAAATTCCCTACCTCTCCAACGTGACTGGAAGCTGGATAAAAAGCAGCGAAGTTACCGAACCACGTTATTGGGCGCGTCACCTGCGCGAGACTGTGCGCTTCGCGGATGGCGTACGAGCATTGAATGATTCGAATTCGATATTGCTGGAAGTCGGACCGGGCCGGAGTTTGTGCAGCATCGTGAAATCGATCGCCGGCGAGCGTGGAGAGATCGTGATCAATTCTCTGCCATCAGTGAACGAACAGAAGTCCGCCAGCGAGTCGTTGACAACAGCGGTTGCAAAGTTGTGGCTGGCAGGCGCCCCTGTTGATTGGCAGGGGTACTACTCTCACGAAACACGGCGTCGCCTGCCACTCCCAACGTATCCATTCGAGCGACGCCGTTACTGGGTAGAGTGGCAGCCGATAGCTGACAAAGTTCAGCTTGATGGCGCGTTATATAAGAAGCCGGAGATAGCTGACTGGTTTTACCTGCCACATTGGAAGCCATCGGTACTTCCGATTGTGAGTGGTCCCCAGGATCACTCGCCGATCTGGCTGGTTTTCCTCGATGAAGACGAATGCGGGGTTAGCCGGCGCATCGCCAAACAGCTTGAACAGAGTGGCTGCGAAGTTATAGCAGTCAGCGTAGGTAAAGCATTCGAGCGTCTGGATGATGGAAGCTATGCAATCAATGTTGCTCAACCGAATGATTACGAAATGCTGCTACATGAACTAAAAACGGCCGGTAAGTGGCCCAACGGTGTACTTCATTCTTTGAGCCTGGGAGCCAGAGATCATCTGCGAGATGGCTTCTACAGCATCATCTTTCTTGCGCGAGCGCTTGGCCGCCACGGGTCCAATGACGACGTTACACTCGCGATCTTGTCTGACGGTATCCGCTGTGTGACGGGAGAAGAAAACATCGTACCGGAGAAAGCGACTCTGTTAGGACCGTGCACCGTCATCCCGCAGGAGTATCCTCAGATTACGTGCCGCAACATTGACATAGTGATTCCTGAAACAAACGGTTGGCGAGAGCAGAACCTGATCGCGCAAGTAGCATCGGACCTGCTTTCGAGACCTGAGGACACTGCGGTCGCTTATCGAGCGACTCAGCGCTGGGTGCAAGACTTCCAGCCAGTCAAACTGCAACGAGTGGTTGATACCGGGTTGCGGGCAGAAGGCGTTTACCTGATTACGGGTGGCATGAGTGGCATCGGCTTTGAACTAGCTAAACATCTGGCGCGAACGAAACGAGCTAAGCTGGTGCTGGTTGGTCGTTCACCACTACCTGCCAGAGAGGAACGTGTCCTTGAAATAGAAGAACTTGGCGGCGAGGTGCTCGCTGTAAGTGCTGACGTCAGCGATGCGGATCAAATGCGAGAAGTGTTACGCCAGACGCGCGCGCGATTCGGCAAAGTTAATGGTGTGATTCACGCGGCGGGTGTGGCGCCAGGAAGGTTGATCGAGGCGGAGCAAGATGTTCAAGCCGTAAACACGCTGGCGCCCAAAGTGAAGGGAACCCGAGTTCTGGAAGAGTTGTTCAAGGATGAGGGACTGGATTTTCTCGTGCTGTTCTCATCGCTCAGCTCGGTATTGGGTGACTTCGGACAAGTCGATTATGGTGCGGCCAACGCTTTTCTCGACGCCTTTGCGCATTACAATATTCAGCAAAACAACATTCCGACGGTGGCGATCAACTGGGATACCTGGCGCGACACCGGCATGGCGCTGCGGGCCATGGAGCGCTTTCGTGCTGGCGGTGAAGAAGACTTGATGCAGGATGGGATCTCGACACCGGAGGGTCTTGAGGCTTTCGAGCGTATCCTGGCGCACGCTCTGATGCCGCAGGTGCTGGTATCAACCCGCGATCTGAGCAGCGTGATCAAGCTCACTGAGAAGCGCACGCAATCACAAATCTTTGACGACGCCGTGCAGGCACAACAGGCAGGTCCGGCACACCCGCGCCCGGATCTTCAAACAGCTCATGTTGCCCCACGGAACGAGCTTGAAGAACAGATTGCCGGCATGTGGGAAAACCTTCTCGGCATCGAGCGAGTTGGTGTCCATGATAACTTCTTTGAACTGGGAGGCCACTCGCTGCTCGCTACGCAACTTAGTTCGCGTTTCAGAGAGGCTTTGCGCGTGGATCTGCCGCTGCGAATTCTTTTTGAACGCCCGAGCGTAGCTGAGCTGGCACAGTTTGTAGAGCAAGCATGGTTGGACATTGTCGCGGCGCCAACCCCCATCCCCAAAGTCGACCGGCAACTCCGCCGGCGCTCTCTACGCGAGTCGTAGACACGGATTACACGGATTCTAAATCCGGATTTAACTCGTATGACTGATTTAATGCTCTCTGATTCCGCCGCTTCCACTGTGGACGACGATGTCTTCGTCTTTCCGCTTTCTTTCGCACAACAGCGACTGTGGTTCTTTCAGCAGATGTACCCGGAGAGCCCGGCGTACAACATGCCTGTAGCAATACGGTTGCGCGGTCAGCTCAGAGTGGACCATCTGCAAGCTGCCCTCAATGAGTTGGCTCTTCGTCATGAAGTGCTGCGCACCAGTATCGATCTCATTGACGGCCAGCCTGCTCAAGTTGTCTCGCAACCATCGGAAATCAAGCTGCTGGTCGAAGACTTGAGTGGCTTGCCTGAGAGCGAGAGAGAGATCGAGGGCCGTAGACTCGCTTCAGAAGAGATTGACCGGATCTTTGATTTTAAACGTGGTCCATTCTGGCGCAGCAAACTATACCGCCTCGGCGCGCAAGACCATGTGCTTATTCTCGTCCTGCATCACATCATCTGCGACGGCTGGAGCCTGGACGTGCTCATCAACGAGATGAGCGTTTTTTACAGGAAGCATGCGACCGGAGAGAGTCCCTCACTACCCGAACTTCCGGTTCAGTATGCCGATTATTCCGTATGGCAGCGCGAGTGGCTGCAGGGGCCGGAACTCGAAAAGCAATTGGCGTATTGGCGCGAACAGTTGAGCGACGCGCCACCGGTGCTGGCTTTGCCATTCGACAACCCGCGCCCGCAAGTCCAAACACTCCAGGGCGCACACGTCTCATTTATCGTGCCCCTCACGCTGTCGGTAAAGCTACGGCAACTGTGTTGGAACGAGGGAATAACTTTGTTCATGCTGTTGCTCGCCGCCTTTCAGGTATTGCTTGCGCGCTGTTGCGCACAGAAGGACGTGCTGGTCGGGACTCCAATTGCCGGGCGCAATCGCAAGGAGGTCGAGAATTTAATTGGCTTCTTTGTGAATACCCTGGTGCTGCGGACTGACTTGTCAGGAAATCCAAGCGTCAGGGAACTGTTGCGGAGAGTTCGGGAAGTCTGTCTCGAGGCTTATGCGCATGCGGAGTTGCCATTCGAACGACTAGTCGAAGAGTTACAACCGGAACGGAATCTCAGTCACTCGCCGGTATTTCAGGTGATGTTCGCGCTTCAGAACACGCCGGCAGACGCGGTGTTCAAGCTGCCGGGCATCGAGATTAGCCCGTTCGCCCTTGACGTGAGGACGGCGCCGTTTGACCTCACTCTCAACGTCGAGGAAGTCGGAGAGAATATTTACGGCCGCTTGCGTTACAACGTCGATCTATTCGAGGCCGAAAGTATCCGGCGCATGGCCGATCACTACCTGACTATGTTGGAAAGCATTGTCGACGGTCTCGATCTTTCCATTGCTGAATTGACACTTCTGAAGCCGGCAGAACGCCAGCGTCTGTTGCGGCAGTGGAACGATACGAAGCGTGACTTTCCCCCTGCTGCCGGCGTTCATGAATTGTTTGAGAAACAAGCGGAACTCGTTCCCGACCAGATCGCTTTAGTCTTCGAAGACCAGAAACTAACGTATGCGGAGCTGAATCGAAAAGCGAATCAACTGGCGCATCATTTGCGCGGGCTGGGAATATCAGCCGATCGGCCGGTCGCCATTTGTATTAGAAGATCTCTTGAAATGGTGATTGGTTTACTGGGTGTGCTGAAGGCCGGTGGCGCATACGTTCCGCTGGATACAACCGCACCTCGCGAGCGCTTGAGTTTCATGCTGGAGGAAACCGGGGCTGCCGTGCTGTTGACGGAAGCCGTCCTCGCACCGTTGCTGCCGGCCACGAGTGCGCGCGTAATTTCTCTGGATGATGATTGGCCCCTCATCAACGAAGCGAGCGGCGACAATCCCGTCTCAGAGCTCGCGCCTGAGAATCTCGCCTACATCATCTACACGTCTGGCTCGACCGGGAAACCTAAAGGCGTAATGGTCAGCCACGGTAATCTCCTGAATTCAATTCTGGCTCAGTACGCATTGCTCAGAGAGCCCATCGGCAGCACATTGCTATTGATGTCGTATGTTTTCGACGGCTCGTTGCTGAGTATTTTCTGTTCATTATGCCAGGGCGCCAGTCTCGTAATTCCAGGTGAAGGTCAACAGACGGACCCGGCCCATGTAGCTCGACTGATTGCTGAGCATCGCATTCCGCACATCTTTACCGTCCCGTCATTTTATTCGTTGCTGCTGGAACATGTAGCGGCAAAGCCACTCGAGACTTTACGGGTGGTCCACCTTGGCGCTGAGAATTGCCCTCCCCAGTTAGTTGACAGGCATTACCAGCTTCATCCGCAATCAGAGCTATTAAATGAATATGGGCCAACTGAAGCAACCATCTGGTGTACACAATATCCCTGCCGGTTGCCGACATCCGGGCGACCGATACCGGTTGGACGGCCAGTGAGTAATGCGGAAATTTACCTGCTGGACGAGCGCCTCGAACCGGTGCCGGTCGGTGTCCGCGGTGAGATGTACGTGGGCGGGCGAGGTATAGCTCGCGGATACTTGAACGGTTCCAATCTGACTGCTGAGAAGTTTATCCCGCATCCCTTTAGCAGTGAGCCGGGCGCGCGCCTTTATCGCACCGGAGACATGGCGCGTTTAGACGCCGATGGCAACATCGTGTTTCTGGGCCGCCAGGACCAGCAGGTAAAGCTCCGCGGCTATCGAATTGAACTGGGCGAGATTGAGATCAAGCTGGGCGAGTGTGAAGGCGTGCGCGAAGCGGTTGTGATCATACGCGAAGACACGCCGGGCCACCGGCGCTTAGTGGCCTACATCGTCAAAGATGGAGAGTTGCAACCACCGGTTGCAGAATTGCGCGACCATCTGAAAAGCAGATTGCCCGACTACATGATCCCGGCGGCCTTCGTCTTTCTTGATCACTTGCCGCTGACGAGGACCGAAAAGCTTGATCGGAAAGCGCTCCCCTCTCCCGACGATGCTCGGTTGGCTCCGGGCGAAGAACTTGTGGCCCCGCACACTAATCTCGAGCGACTGCTGGCAGAGTGTTGGCAGGAGATTCTCGGCGTCAAACAAATCGGAATACATGAGAATTTCTTCGACCTTGGTGGAGATTCGCTGCGTGCCGCGTTGCTCATTCACAAGCTGCAGGAACAGTTGGGCGACTATATCTATGTGGTAGCCCTCTTTGAAGCGCCGACCATTGCCACGATGGCTGCTTATTTAAAGGAGTATTACCCCCGCGCGGTAGCCAAGGTGATCGTCGATGAAATGGCCGTGGATGAAGCGACGAAGATCGAGCAATCCTCCAGGCTAACCGGTGTCATGGTCACACAGGCGAGGGAATTGATCGGCGCCGCTCCAATACAGCCGGCGCCTGTCGCCAAAAATCCCTCTGCCATCTTTATCCTCTCGCCGCCGCGCTCAGGGAGCACGTTGCTGCGCGTGATGTTGGCGGGACATCCATTGTTGTTTGCGCCTCCCGAACTGGAACTCCTTTCCTTCAACACGTTGGCCGAGCGTCGCGAGCAGCTTACGGGCAAATACAGCTTTTGGCTGGAAGGTACTATTCGCGCATTGATGGAGATCAAGGGCTATGGAATGGAAGAGGCCCGCGCCCTCATGGAAGAATGCGAAGAGCAGAAACTGAGCGTGCCGCAGTTTTACGGTTTGCTGCAAGCCTGGATCGGGAACAGAAGACTGGTTGATAAGACACCCTCGTACGCACTGGACCAACAGGTGTTACAACGTGCGGAACGCAATTTTGAAGGCGCTTTGTACGTACACTTGCAGCGTCATCCTTACGGAATGATCCGGTCATTCGAAGAGGCAAAACTGGAACAGGTTTTCTTTCGTCATGAGCATTCCTTCACCAGACGCGAGTTGGCGGAGCTCATCTGGCTTATTAGTCAACAAAACATCCTGGAGTTTCTGAAAGATGTTCCTGCCGAGCGACAGCACCAGTTGAAGTTTGAAGAGTTGGTGAACAGCCCGCGCGAAGTGCTGGAAAGGTTGTGTGCGTTTCTGGGTTTGGAGTTTCAGCCTGAGATGGTTGAGCCGTACCAGCACAAAGAGAAGCGGATGACAGACGGCATCCACCCGTTGTCACGGATGCTCGGCGACGTGAAGTTTCATCAACACAACGCGATCGATGCACGGGTTGCAGAGCGCTGGAAAGAGCAAGCGGCGAACGATCCTCTCGCGGCAGCGACCTGGGAGGTTGCCGAGACCATCGGGTATCGTCGAACACAAAATGAGGAGCGCGCGACGACAAGCAGTCGCTCGCGGGTAGGTCCTAAATCATTACTGGTGCCTATCCAACCACAAGGTACGTTGGCTCCATTCTTCTGTGTGCATCCGGTGGGCGGTGGCGTGTTTTGTTATCGCGAACTGGCGCGTTATCTCGGATCGGACCAGCCGTTTTACGGCATCCAGGCGCGAGATCTGATCCGCGGTCAGGAACCGCATTCAGATCTAACCACGATGGCAGCCGACTACATTGAAGCGATCCGTTCGGTTCAACCGGAAGGACCATATCGGCTGGGAGGCTGGTCGCTTGGGGGCGTCACCGCCTTCGAGATAGCACAACAACTTCACAAACAGGACCAGGACATTTCGCGCCTCGTGCTGATTGACTCTTTCGCTCCGAAACTGATGAACGACGCAATGTCTCATCAACCAGCAAAGTCAGACACCGAATTAACCGAACAGGAGGCCCTGGACGCACTGATTGAATTGTGCCGAACCGGCACGCGAGATCAGATTGAGGATGCTTTTGAAGAAGTAAGACGATCCGGATTTTTACCGCCGGAAATAGCCCTGGAGGATTTTCCTCATTGGTTGCAGAGCTGTCAGGCGAGAGTTCAGCTTGTGCGGAACTATCAGGCTACGCCATTTCCCGGCCGCATCGTTCTCATCAAGACCAGTGAAGCAGAATACAAAAACAATTTAGCAATCGCCGAGAGCGGGCGTGATCCGGATCCCAATTTCGGTTGGAGTGAACTCGCAGCCGGCGGTCTCGACGCCTCCATCATTGCCGGAACTCATTACACGGTGGTGTTGGAACCATACGTTTCGGAACTCGCAAGAGTACTCACACGATATCTCGCGTAGATTCGTCAGGAGGCTGCATGTCAAGATTCCGCATCCTGTGCATTGACGGTGGAGGCATTAGAGGAATAATTCCGGCAATGGTTCTCGCCGAGATTGAGCGACGAACGGGCCGTCGTATTTCTCAACTGTTTGATCTGATCGCCGGCACTTCAACCGGAGGCATTCTCGCTCTCGCGCTGGTAAAGCCTGGCAAGAGAAGCCAACCACATTACACCGCCGAAGACGTAATACAGCTTTACGAAAGTCAGGGCCGGCACATTTTTTCCCGGTCTCTCTTACATCAAATAGTTTCGTTAGACGGTCTCGTGAACAAGAAATACCAGAGCGGTCCGGTTGAGGCGGTGTTTGAAGAATTTTTTGGCGATGTTTTGCTCTCGCAAGCTCTGAGTAATGTAATGCTCACGAGCTATGACATTCAACTACGCCAGGCTTTCTTCTTTAGAAGTTACCGGGCAAAGGCTGATAAGGACTATGACTACCTGATGCGACATGCCGCCAGAGCAACATCTGCGGCGCCAACTTATTTTGAACCGGAACTGATAGACAACTGGAACAAGGATTACGCACTGATCGATGGAGGCGTCTTTGCAAATAACCCGTCGATGTGCGCCCTGGTGGACGGGATGCGTGAGTTTAGCCAGAGTCTGGATCAAGTATTTATGGTCTCCATCGGTACTGGACGTGAAACCAATCGACCGCTCGAATATCAAAGAGTGAAGAACTGGGGAGTCGTGAGTTGGGCGCGGCCCATACTGACCATTGTATTAAATAGTCTGAGCGATACTGTGGACTATCAGACAAACTTGATCCTGAACCAGACGGATAGCCCGGCGCAATACAACCGGCTTCAAGTCGAGCTTCCAAAATCTGTTGGTCGTTTAGATAACACCAGTGCGAGTAACATTCGTTCGCTGAAGCAGCACGCGGAAGAGTTCATCACCGAAAACGATAAGACTCTAGCTACCATCTGCAAGGCGTTGACAGAGAAAAAGACAGCGGCGAGAAGGAAGCCCGCTGGTCGAACCAGGCGGGCATCATTAAAACCGGTCGCAGCATGAGAGTTAATCGGCAAGCTGAGCTTCTCCTGCTACCCACTTCATTTCAGCAGCGGTGCAACTGCCTTCACAGCCGCATTCCCCGTTGGACAATCTTTGACATACTGATCCGCATGCCCTGCCGCCGCTTTTCCCTTCACAAGTAGCTGCGTAGCTAATTCCAATCGCCAGATTCGCAGCAGTCAGCAGCAATGCAGCGCTTAATAAAATTCTTTTCATCTTACTCTCCTTAAGGCCTGAAACTGAGCATGGTTCTTCAAGCTGATGTATTAGGTCAGCCATTACCTGTTGGAGTCATGCGGCTTACTAACTAGCTCGATTGCCGAACTAATTCCCTTATCATTTAGAACAGAAGTTCCTCTTCGCTCCCGGCGCCTGCTACCCAGTCATATTCTGCCTGGGTGCACGACCCGGTACAGCCACATTGCCCATCAGAAGCAGTAACGCATTTCTCGCCGCAGGCTCTGGCGCCTCCTTTTCCCCGACAAAGAGCCGCATACGTGATGCTAATCGTCAGGTTAACGACACTGAACATCAACAGCAGCGTCAGCAATAGTTTTTTCATTTGTCGCGATCCTTTCTTGCAGGAGTTAGGCTACGACCGATTTGTTAGTTCAGTAATCTGTCTCACTGCGGAGTGGAATTACCACGATTCAAACTGTGATTCCTGGTATGGTTACTCAGGCGAAACTCTTAGAAGATCTCCTCCTCATCGCCCTTAGATCCTCCTACCCAATTTCGCTCTTCGGCACTACATCCTCCGGTACACGCGCAAGTCCCGTCAGGATTAGTCGCACATGTAGCTCCACAAGCTCTTGCTCCCTTCGAGCTCTGACAGACAGCCGCATAACCAATTCCAATCGTTAGGTTACAAGCGGTGACAGCGATCACTAAACTCAGAAATATCTTTTTCATTTGACACCTTTCCTTTTGCGCACCTTAAGTGCAGCTCTAAAAGTTATGCCGGCGGGAAGAATTGCTTTCCGCTTCTCATAAGGCCCATTCTTGGAACAAAGATCTCTGGTCTCTATTCAAGGACTGCACGCGCCGAGATCGTCTTCGGCGAACTGTTGTTGCGCTGAAGTCGCTCAATGGTCCGTCGGCATAACGCAGCCTGGATCGCATAATTCAGCCCCTTCCGCTTTATTTGACGAGCCAGCATTAGTCCTTCGTTGAGATTCGACTCGGAGATCTCCGACAACACATCGAGCAGTCCCCCCACAGGTGGATAGACAACTGTGAGAGAACTGAGCCCTCCATCTTTGCGGAATGTCCATCGCGGGTCCTGCACGGACAAGCGCCCGGATCCGTCGTTTGCAGAAGTAAGGAAATCCCAGCCGCTCCCTTCCTCGGTTGCATTGATCATTCTGATAGCAGTTGAGGTGGAAGCCTTCGCCTGATTACGATCCTTTATTTTCAAATACACTTGCCCGACACCGAGTATAGCCGTCGCGAGGTATGAAGAAGGATTCGCCTTGTTGGCAGTTGCCTCCGCCTCATTCAATACAGCTATGCCTTGAGCCGCTTTATTCTCGAAGCATGCCGCGGCCAGACGCGCCAGGATCGCAACACGTAACTCTAACGTTTCGATCGTCTGCGCTATTCCGTTAGCCTCATCTAACCGTCTGCGGTTTATCAAATCGCTGGTCCAATCGAATCTGATAGGTTCAGTGAGTTTGAGTCGCAGCGAAGAGTCTTCAACCTTTCGCGCGATCTCAATCGCCTGCTCATAATCACCATGCAGGTACAAGCGCAGCGCGGCTTTGGCGTATAGGCCATCACGTGCCGGCCCGCTCGGGGCTTTAGTCGCGCGTTCCAGCAAGCGATCGACAGTTCCCTGAACGTCTGACGATTTTGGAAGAGGCTCGGGTGGGCCAGGTAATTGTCGACCCTCTTCACGTAGTTCCTGGTTCAACCGGTTCAGTTGAGCCAGTAGATTTTCCGAAGCGCCAGGAAGCAGACGTTCGACATCCGGCAATATCTGCGTCGCTACTGATTGCAGCAACGTATATCGTTCAAGAATGAGCGGTCTCTCTGGTTCGGGTGCCGACGCCAAATAAAATTGAGCAGCATTTTCAGTCACTGCATTGACCGCAAAACCAAGCGCTCTCCTTTTCAGCTCCACCGCCACCGGATATTCGACCGGAGCTTCGCGAAACCACGCTACCGAGCCAAGGTAGATAGTCGGACGTTGAAAAGCGTAATCCCAGAAGAAGAGTGCTTCGCCCAGTTGCTTTGGTTGTCGGCTGGAAGCGGCCTGTAGCGCAAGTTCAAAAAAGGCATCAGCCGCAACTCGATCTTTTACTCGTAGGCTGAGTAGAAAGAGCCTCATTTGTTGCGATAGCCCCTCGGGTATCGCGAGCCTTGCCATCTGCAACGCCTGATTCGTATCACTCGGTAAAGTTTCCGCGGCGGCTTTCACCAGCATCTCGCTGCGGTCGGTATTAGTACCGTATAACTCAGCAAATGGATCAGACTGCTGCTTGCCTGCCGCCGGCGCAGTCATCAATAAGCTTTTCGCGAGTGCCGGATCTCGTTTGGCAACACGGGTGATAACTAGTTGTTGTAGTGCCTTCGATGATGTGGGCGAGCGCGGTTCCGCAGTGGCATCATTGAACTCAATAGCACGCGTGAAACTCTGCCGGAATACCTCTCTAGCTTCATCTTTATCGATCAGCCATAAAGCATCACCAATCTCCAACAACACTCGCACCCGATCGGGAGGGCTATCGATTTCGAAAGCGTTATTCCTCAAGTAGAGTAAAGTTTGTAATGCATTCTGTTGCTCATCATAGTCGCGTTGACTCAGCCCCTTCGTTTGCCAGGACCGATTTGAGTCTTTAGAAGTCTGCGCCGTGGACGACTGGCAGACGAGCGCAGTGACCATGCTCAATATGAGCAAATGCACAATCTTATTCGTCGTCATACCTCTCCTTTCGCCACCTGCAAGGGCTTCACTTGTTCACTCGCAGAAACGCTGTAACAGTTGCGTGGATTCAATCCAACGATTAACAACGCGCCTGTTGGAGTGGTCCCCGTCATCTCAGGTGTAAAGGTCTGTCCAGTCTGCGGATGAATGACACGCTGTCTCTGACCGTTTTTATCAGCCACGTAGATCGAGCCGTCCGTTAGTACAACGTTGATTTCGCCATTAGGAAGCGCGATTGCCTCAAGGGCGAGAATCGTTTCCGCAAAACCATCCATTGACATCGTTAACAAACCAGGTGTTTGCCGCAGGACGTCAATTTCTGGTCCATCGAGTCTCACTTCGAACACAAGCTTGCCCTCGGGGCTATATTTCTGGAGTAATGGAGCCAGCATGAAGCTGACAAGAGTGCTGCCATCATGATCCACGAAAAGTCGCACCCGGTTTGCTGCGCGTGCGTATTGTTCGTCGAGATCCTGAAACTCCTGACCCATCAGCTCCGAGTAGGTCTTCAGCTTGCCGAAGGAACGCAAGTGTTTTCCGTCTCGCGAATACACGGAAACGAGCGCGCCGTTTTCAGGTTGGCCCAGATAGATCTCATTATTGAGCCCGGCTGCCATCCCCATATAGGACCTTGTCGGAAAGCTTCCCAGGTAGCTGCCGTCAACTGCAAAGCACTGAATTCTTTCGTTGCCGCCGTCTTGAACGTAGATCAAACCGTCCTGTGAAATGTCTATGTAGCCGGGGCGAAAGAGCCGGCCAGGTGCCGAACCGATGCCGCCAATCAGCCGCTGAATTTCAAAGCGCTGGTTAACAACAACTATGCTGTTTCGTGTTCTATCCGAGACGTAATAGAGCCCGTTATGTGAAGCGACGTCGTAAACGTCTAAGCCGAGACCCTGGAAAAGCCTCGTGTAGGTTGAATTCTCGCTGCTGGCAACTGCATCGCCCGACTTATCTGACGCTTTGTCGGGTGGTCCAATCAAGCTAATACTCACGATGGCGCGGGATCTGGCCGTGCGAACTATGAGCGGCTGATCGGTCCGTCGTCCTTTAGCGAGCAGAGAATGAGAGAGCGCGCTTAGGTCCTCAATGGATATATAAGCCGGTGAATTGATCGCGAAACGCTCTAATTCAGCTGTTACGGTGTCGCGCAGAAATGCTGAATCAAAGACAATGACTGGTTGTGCTCCCGTGCTCTTCGCTGCTTGCCGCCAGTATTTGAATTGTTGCAAGTAATGGCTGGGGTTGGGTGCACCGCACGCGAAACAATCCGCCAGGAAAAAGACCCAGACTTGTTCGCTGGTCGACGATAGTTGATCGGAAGTCGCTCGGCGAAGCGTTCGGGCATCGAATAAACTCAGCGGGGGCAGCGACTGTCCCTTACTCAATACCCATTGATCGATAGGCTCATTAGGGGCAGGAGCTTCGGATCCGAAAGCAGTTAATAACTGCCGCAGGTCATTCGGGTTTGGTTGCTGACGGCTAGCGAACTTGCAAAGACCGCTTTTGTCAAAGAAGAAAGCCCCGCTCTCCTCAAATTCAAGACCCAAACGTTTACCCAATAGCCCTTCAGCGTCATTGATGATCGGGTAACCGATTAGATTGTCACGCCGCAGTTGCTGGAGTTCAGGTACGGTACCGGCAGTTATTAAGGCTGTCTGAAACAAATCGGGATCTTGTTGTCTCAGACTTTCACAGAATTTCAAAAGAGCTATGGTCTGGCCCTTCATACCCACAGCGGTGACGTATAGGACCAGGGTGGGTTTAGTCGCCTTAATGGAAAGAACCCGATCACCGGAATACGCGAGTCCCTCGAGTTTTGGCATGGTGTCCCCGTACCGAAGTAGACCAGATTCATATCGACTACGAAAGAATTTGGAGGTCCAGTTAAATGCAACGACATTAACGAGGAGTAACACGACCACGACAAGGATGGTTGCAACTGAGGAGTAAGACTTTCGCATGAGGTTAGAGTGTTCTTTGGGGTTAGCTCACGACCTTCACGTGTGAGTTGGGAAACCCCAGTAACCTGCTTCTCTTAATATGATCTCAGCACAGAGCATCACCGACCATTGGATCAATTGGCCCAAGTCAGATTCTTCTCACGTCGTCTGCAGGAGCGAATGAGAATTGAAGCTCAAGGATGAGATGTGAGTACCCAAACATCAATATGCCCAAAACAAGCCAACCCACGAAAGGCAGTTAGCATTTGCAAACAGAAACATCTGGGACGGTACATCTGGGCGAGCCCTGTGAGGGGGTCTGAATCTTATTGGTGGTACCCTGCAGTGTCAAGACGTTTATTATGTTTCTTGTGTTGCAAAGCTCAGTCTTTCCGGTGCTTTGCGGCATTTTTCCTCAGCTTCAAGTTCGGTGTTTCGGTGGATTGTTGATGGCAGTCACAAATATTTCGATGTTGGGATACTCGATTGTCTCCAGTCGTATGTGTTTGTCTGTTAACCCGAAATCAGAGCCCCACATGACCTGAATTCCGTTGTCATCGAGTTTCGTTCTAATAAGTTCAGGCGGTTCTAGTAACTCAATCAGGACGTAAGTCGTTCTGGTCCGGCGTGGCGGGGTGACAATTGTAAACTTCCGGCCAGCTGCTCCTTTTTCCAAAAACGAGAAAGACTGATCAATCTTATCAAGCACCGTGGGTGGTCCAACGAGGCGCTGAATCGCTTCCGCAATCGCGTAAGTGGAAACGCCGCTTCTGTTCTCACCTCTCAATTCATTCGCGTCTTTTTGAGATGTACAGATGGTCCAGCCAATTCTGTATTCAGCGGTCTCATGTGATTTTGACGTTGAACCGGCCAGAAAGAGATTGCTTCTCTCTTTGAAGCTTTCGCAAACTTCTCTCGCCAGTGCGCCGACGTTAAGGTCCCGGCACGGCAAGGTGAGGTCAAACAGAATCGCAGTCTCAGCCGCGACTCCTCTGATGATTGTCGTTGGATCGAAGATCGCACCGGTCGGATTATTCGGCAAGCTCAGATAGATAAGATCAGGACAAACCTCTCTGGCCTTTTCAATGATGGTGCTTTCGTTAATTGAAAACCCGTTTGCTTCTGTCGCGATATCAATTAACTCGAAGCCAAGTCCACCGAAAGACTCTCTGGCGCGCCAGTAACCTGGAGAGACAGTGAGCACGGTCGGCGGTGTTTTCGAGCTCAGCCTTAAAACATGATTTCTGACAGCCTCGATAGCGCCAGTGGCGCCGAAGGTGGGGATAACTTTATTCGGATCGATGTACCAGTGTTCTCCGAGCGTTTGCGCGAAACGTGTTTGAGCGGCGTTGAGGTTCGCGTAAGGCGTGCCGGTTCGAAGTTCAACCTGGCGCTTTGCAGTGGGATTGAGCTTGGGGTGAGACATGAGTAGCCTTTCGTAATGGTGGAAGCTCAGGACTCTTCTTCCAACAGCCGTTCAGCCTCTTCATCGGTTAGCTCGTCTACTTGAACGGCGAGGAGTTCTTCGATCAGCAGTCCCAATTGAGCGACAGTTGCGTTGTGGAATAGGTCACGCAGTGGCAGCTTCACTTGCAGAGTCTGTCGCACTTGCGAAACAAGCTGCGTCGCTGACAACGAATTGCCACCCAGCTCAAAGAAGTTGTCGTGGATCCCGATGCGCTGTACGCCGAGCACTCCGGCCCAGAGGCTCACGAGTATTTCTTCCGTTGTGGTACTGGGCGGGACGAAAGGAGTGTCGATCTCCGGTCGCGCGGTACCTGGTACCGGCAAGGCACGGTAATCAACTTTGCCGGTGACCGTCAGCGGAAATTGCTCGAGCGTCATGAAGAGGGAAGGGATCATGTACTCTGGTAACCGATCCTTGAGGAACTGCCGCAACTGGCTTGGGTTCGGCTCGCTCTCAGCCGCCGTAGCAATCACGTAAGCCACTAATTGCTTTTCGCCTGCCTCGTCTTTAACGACTGTCACGACTACATCGCGCACTGCCTCGTGGCCGGCAAGTACGGCTTCGATCTCGCCCGGTTCGATGCGGAAGCCACGTACCTTTGCCTGATTGTCAACGCGACCGAGGAATTCAATGTTGCCGCTGGGAAGATATCTGGCCCAATCTCCCGTCCGATAGAGTCGCGCACCCGGTTGTTGGCTGAATGGATGCGGCACAAAACGCTCCGCGGTAAGTTCAGGATGATTGAGATAGCCACGCGCCAATCCGTCACCGCCGGTGAAAAGCTCGCCACGTGCGCCAGTCGCCACCGGCCGGAAGTTCCTATCAAGAATATAGACTTGCGTATTGGCGATAGGACGGCCGATAGGCACGCTTTGATTCAACTCTTCACCAGCGTCTATTGAGTAGCAACACGTGAAAGTCGTGTTCTCGGTCGGGCCGTAGCCGTTGATTAGTTTGCAATCCGGCGCTTCACGCAGGAACCGCTCGACGTGTGACACTGAAAGGGCGTCGCCACCGGCAAGCAACTGTCGCAGGCCGCGCAAATCATCAAGCTGCTCATCGACCATTAGATTAAACAGTCCGGCTGTCAACCAGAGCACAGTCACGCGCTGAGTCGTCAGCTCCTGACCCAGTTCAACCAGCGTAGCTGGGCCGGGAGGCATGATTACCAGTCGTCCGCCATTCAGGAGAGACCCCCAAATCTCGAAGGTCGATGCGTCGAACGCGAGGGGCGCAAACTGTAAACAGACTTCATCCGTTCCCAGATGCGCGTAATCATTCCCTTTGACCAATCGAACCACGCCGCGATGAGCAATCTGAACGCCTTTGGGCTGCCCGGTTGAGCCGGAGGTGTAGGTGATATACGCGAGATTGTCGGCGAAAACCGGAGTCGCAGGGTCTTCTTTGCTGCCATCGCTGATCCTGGTCCAGGTTTCGTCGAGACAGATTACCTCAGCTTCGTTTTGAGGCAGACGAGAGAACAGCGTTGATTGGGTGAGCACCGTGCGAACAGCGGCATCTTCAAGCAAGAAGCCAAGACGCTCCTGCGGATAATCGGGATCGAGCGGCAGGTATGCGCCGCCGGCCTTGAGCACGCCGAGCAGGCTCACAATCATATCCGGCGAGCGCTCCATCATGATTCCGACGACACTCTCTGGGCCGACACCTCGAGAGATCAAGTAACCCGCCAATTGGTTGGCGCGCTCATTCAATTCCGCATAGGTCAACTCTTGTTTACCAAACTCCAACGCAACCGCTTCCGGTGTGGCGGCAACCTGTTCTGCAAACAGTTGATGAATACCGCGTGTTTGCGGGAAGCTCCGGCGACGATCGTTCAAGTCCTCGAGCTGCCAGCGAAGCTCTTTTTCTGACAGCAGTGAGCACTCTTCATATTGCGCGCCAGGTTTGGTCGCGATAGCCAGGAGCGTTCGTTCGTAGTAGCCGCTCATGACTTCGATCTGTTCGCGAGTAAACTCGCCTGCTTCATATTTGAGCGCGAGCTGTACTTCAGACACCGTCAGGTCCAGATCGAAGTCAACGAGCAAAGGGAAATTGGTTTCGGAAATACCGCGGAACTCCAATATCTTGAAGCCGGGAAGTTCGAGCATTCCGTGAGCGATATGAAAGTGTGTGTAGTTGAATCCAGTTTCAAAGAGTAGTGGCGTATCCGCCATTCGCTGGATCTCCAAAAACGGGAACCGGCGAAACGGTATTATCTCGCGCTCGGCCTCGAACGTTGCGCGAACGAGGTCTTCCCACGTCCCACCGGGCAAGCGCAGCCTGAGTGGTTGTGTATTCAGGAACAGTCCGGCGGTCCGATCGCCATCCGGCACCTCCGGCCGTCCATTCGACACCAGACCCGTGACGACCTCATCCTGTCCGGTAAGCAGCGACAGCACTCTTAAGTGAGCCGCAAGCACAACACTCTTGAGCGGCAGTTTCGCCGTGGTCGCGAACCGCTTCAAACCTTCGGACAATTCGTGAGAAATCGGCACCAGGTGTTCCAGGATCTCCGGTCGCTGGTTTCTTAGGCGCTTCGTGTTCTGCAAACGCGGCAGAATGGTGGGCTGGATATCACTGAGTTTTTCCTGCCAGAAACTCCGTTGTGTTTCGGAGCGCATCGCCTCCTGCTCCAGGGCGATGAATTCGCGGAACTGAATGGCCGGCGGTGGCCCAAGCACGCTGTCTTCCTGCTCGAGCCGCGAGACGTAATGCCCAAACATCTCGTTGAGGACACTACTCAAGCTCCAACCGTCAAGCAGCGCATGGTGAAAGCTCAGGTTAAATTGAAATGAGTCACCGCGGCGGCGCTGGATCAGTAATCGCAGCAATGGTACCGAGCCCCATGTAAATCCTTTGCGCTTCTCTGACTCGATGTAGGTAGCAACCCTGGCTCGCTCTTCCTCTTCCGTCAACAACGTCAAGTCTTCGAACTCATAGGGCAACTCTACTCGCTCATACACCAGTTGCAGCGGCTGACTAAAGTTTGACAAGTCAAATGAGGTTCGCAACACAGGATGACGACGCATTGACTCTTCGAAGCAGGTGCGCAGCAAATCGACGTCGAGAGGCGCTTCAATATGAAAACTAAAAATTTCGTGATAGACGGCAGTATCGGGATCATATTCGCTGTGGAAGACCATACCCGCCTGTAATCGCGTAAGCGGATAGGCATCTTCGATTCCCGCGGGCATAACACTACGGTCGTCCTCACTTATCAAACTAAAGGCAGGTGTTTGCTCCGCCAGCACTGCGGTTTCAGCCTGCCGAAACTGTTGCCCCAGATCGGCAATCGTTGGGTATTGAAACAACTGCTGAATTGAGATTGAGATTCCCGCTTCCCGGGCTTTTGAAATCACTTGTATTGCCTTCAGCGAGTCACCGCCGAGCTCGAAAAAGTTGTCGTGCACGCCGATCTGCGTGACACCGAGCACCGGCTGCCAGATACCCGCGAGATCTATTTCAGCCGGCGAGGCAGGTGCTACGAAGGCCTGGGCCAACCTGGGTCGTGTTTGATCGGGCGCCGGCAACGCGTGTCGATCGATCTTTCCACTCTTGTTTAGCGGCAATTTTTCGAGCGACACGAAAGCTGCCGGAATCATATAGTCGGGCAGCTTGGCCGCGAGATAACTGCGCCATGCACTTGCCGTAAACTCATGTTCATTATCACAAACGATGTAGGCGACCAGCCGGCGCTCGTCGCCGTCGTCCGCGCGCGTTAGCACGACGGTTTCTTTGACCGACGGGTGGGCCCTGAGCACGGCCTCAATCTCTTCCAACTCGATGCGAAAACCGCGCACCTTCACCTGGTTGTCGACGCGGCCAAGGAATTCTATCTGGCCGTCAGGGAGATAACGCACAAGGTCGCCAGTGCGATACAGACGAGCGCCCGGCTCAGCGCTGAACGGATCTGGCACGAAGCGTTCGGCGGTTAATTCAGGGCGCCACAAATAGCCGCGCGCCAATCCATCGCCGCCGATAAAAAGTTCGCCGGGCACTCCGATCGGGACCGGCTCGAGCTGTTTGTCGAGCACATATACCTGCGTATTTGAAAGTGGCCCACCAATCGGGACGGTCACCGCATCCTTGCTCACCTCCCTGACGTGGCGCCAGGTTGCATAAGTCGTGCTTTCGGTTGGACCATAGACGTGCTCCAGAATCTCTGGCGCGCCTTCGTCGAGTATTCTTCTCACCCATTTTGGTTCAACTGCTTCGCCACCGAATAGCACTTGTCGCACGGTTGCGAAAGCCTGCGGCGCCGCAATCGCTATCTGGTTGAAGAGCGCTGTCGTCAAAAAGATGATAGTGATTTCAGCATCGCGAATCTGCGCGGCGTAATCGTGCGGCGAGAGTGCTGTTTCACTGCTGATGCCGACCACCTGCGCGCCGTTAAGTAAGGCCCCCCACAGTTCGAAGGTGATTGCGTCAAAGACCGCATTCGATCCCTGGGCAATGCGATCGGAGGTTTTGACCTGAACGTAATTAGTGTCTCGCACGAGACGGATCACCGCGCGGTGAGGGATGGTAATGCCTTTGGGCTGTCCCGTTGAGCCTGAGGTGTAGATGATGTACGCGAGGTTCTCACCCGTCACGTTACTCGTGGGATTCGCCTCGCTGGCGCCGGCGAAGAGTTCTGCGTCTGTGTCGATACAGATGACCTGTCCGAAAAACGCGGGCAGTTTGTCGAACATTTCCTCCACTGTTAGGACCACTGGAAGCCGGGCGTCCTGCAACATAAAGTTCAGCCGTTCCAGCGGGTAAGCTGAGTCGAGTGGCACATAGGCTCCGCCAGCTTTGAGAATGGCGAGTATCGCTACCACCATGTCGACAGAGCGTTCCAGCATCAGCCCCACCGGCACTTCCGGCCCGACACCTATGGTCCGCAAGTGGTGCGCGAGACGATTCGCCTTACGGTTCAATTCATCGTAGGTCAATCGCTGGTTGTCAAAAGAGAGCGCAATGCTGTCAGGAGTGTTCGCAACCTGCTCTTCAAAGAGTTGGTGAATCGATTTGTGCTGCGGGTACTCCGTGCGCACGTCGTTCCAATCCACTAGCATTTGCCGGCGTTCGGCGGGAGTAAGTAATGGTAAGTGCGCTACGAGCGTGTCGGGATTAGCGATGATTGCTTCGACCAGGCACTGGAAATGGCCCAGCGTTCGCTCGATAGTCTCCGCATCAAACAGGTCGGTGTTGAATTCCACAGTGACTTCGAGCGAGTCAGTCATATCCGTGAGGGCAAGCGTCATATCGAAGCGTGCATGGCCGTTATCCCAAAGGACGGCTTCGCCGGTGAAGCCTGCCTTCTGCGCGTCATCAGGCGCCACGAAATCGAGATAGATGTAGGCCACCTGAAAAAGAGGATTGCGGCTCGGGTCGATCTTGGGCTTCAGTTCCTGGATTAGCTTGCCGAATGGAAATTCGCCGTGCGCAAAATCATTGGTGGCCCCAACCTTTTCGCGTCTTAATACTTCCCGAAAAGTGGGGTTGCCGGAGAAGTTTGTAGGCATCACCAGCATGTTGAGGAAGTAACCGATCAAGCCCAATGTTTCCGGACGATTGCGATTGGCGATCGCAACGCCGACAGAAATATCCTCCTGGTTCGTGTAGCGATAGAGGAGCGTTTTGAAGATCGCCAGGCACGTCATGAACATCGTTGCGTGTTCCTGGCGGCTCAACGTTTTGAGGCCATCGAGCAAGTGACGGGGCAGAATGATCGTGCGGCGAGCTCCGTGGAAAGTTTGCAGCGCCGGTCGGGGCCGGTCCGTAGGCAACTCGAGCACCTGCGGAACTCCCTCAAATCGTTTGCGCCAGTAAGCAACCTGTTCTTCAAGTACGTCGCCTTGCAGCCAATCGCGTTGCCACTCAGCGAAGTCTGCAAACTGAATTGGAAGATCCGGTAAGGGTGACGGCTTGCCGGCGGCTAACGCCATATAGATCTCCGTCATCTCCTTTTCGATGATATCGGCGGACCAGCGGTCTATGACTGTATGATGGACCGTGTAATGCAGTACATATTGGTCATCCGCTACTTGAAGCAAACCAATGCGCGCCAGCGGTCCCCGTACCAGGTCGAAAGGCCGCGACGTTGTTTCGTTAAGTAGTTTCGGCACTTCGCGCTCGCGCTCGTCCGCCGGCATGGCGCGTAGATCGACCAACTCCAGGGGAATGAACACGGACGGGGAAATAACCTGTCTTGGTTCGCCGTCAATCGCCGTGAACGTCGTTCGCAGGACTTCGTGGCGCTGCACCACTTCGTTGAAGGCGCGCTCCATCAACGAAGTATCCAACCGGCCGGAGAGATGTGAAACTGAAAAAATGTTGTAGGCGGGATTACCCGGCTCCATCTGATCGACAATCCAAATACGCTCCTGATCGAATGAGAGCCTGTTATAGTTTTGCTGTTTCCGGCGCGGAATAACGTCGGGCTGCGGTGTGCTCAAGCCACGCTTTTTGAGCTTCGCGGCAAATAAGGCTCGTTGTTCCGGAGAGAGGGCGGCAATGCGCTCTGTGAGATCACTCATGGTTCTACTCGGTGAGACGTTTCGCGGTTAAGCTTGCAAGCGATTTTTCAGAGGATTATCTCTTTACAACCAAACAGGCGCTCAGACTCTATTCCACGCCTGTGACATTCTGCAACCAGTTTGTTCGATTCGATAATGGGCTGCGAATCCTCAGTATAGAGGATGGAAGTCAGATAAGTTAGCCACGGTTCCTGTCCCATTGCATAGACGTAAGCCTGCTTTGGTCGCAGGCAATCGATGATGCCCATTCCTCTGTGGCAATTCGAGCCATTCAGCCTTCGTGACTGATCGTGTTTCCTCGACAGCGGTTTAGTCAATAGAGGTCCATAGAGCCACGAAAGCGGTCCGCCGTCACACTCCATTCCGAGAAATAGAACGTCTACCTCTCCAATCAGCCGGTGGATGTGTTCGTAGAGACGCGGCTCAATGTTGTTTGAGTCGGCAGCGCACAAGATGGAGCGGCCCTTGAGGTTAATCAGGTGGGCGATTTTCGTTTTGATGTTCAGGTCGGCGTGCTCGCCGAGGAAAGGTATTCCCATCAGCATTCCGCCCTCGATTTCTATTGCTTCCATTTCGTCAATCTCGGTCACGTGGCGGAAGCCAACGTGCTGCAGGATCATTTTTAACGATGGGTCGGCCAACCCGCCGTTGCTTTTCGGTACTACGATATTCCTGATTTTATGACGAAGCTGCAACAACGTTTCTAACACGCAGTGATCCTGGTGGTTGTGTGTTAGTAAGACGTAATCGATTGTCGCGGGCAAGTCAGCGTAGGTATAACGACGAACACCATTATTGTTCTCATAGCTGATCAGCGGGTCAAGCATAATGCTGATTTCTTTGGTTTCAATCAACACGGAGGCATGACCGAAGTAACGAACTCTGACTGTGTCCCCGTTAAACTTCTCCGATACGCGCGGCGCGGCGGGAGAAAAAAATGATGAGAATAGTTCAGCGTTGTTCACGTGGTCACTAAAGAGTTCCCGCGCATAGCCCAATGGTTTGGGCTCCGATTTCATTTTGAAGAAAGCATCGAGCTCTGGAGAGTCAAACGGCAGCAACCACTGCAGGTGGCGATCGTCCGGTAGCTGTGGCGTACTGAGCACAAAAGGCCGCTCATCGATGCCGCCAAGAGATAACGAAATACTCTGTGAAGCGCGCGAATAGTATGGACTCCTGTAAAGCAGACCTTCAATGAAGCGAATTGACGGGTGATTGCTTAAATCGTAGACGAGTTCGACGTAACCCTTCAAACTGTCAGGGACACTCTCGTAAAGCGGTTCAAGGGAAGATCCGTCGGCTTCGTTTGCCAGCCTTTCACTGAGACGCTGGAGGGCTGCGGCGAACTCCAGAATGTGCGCCTGCTCTTTAACGGTTTTCTCCAGCAGAGCCTTCACGTCTTTAGTTCGGCTCGTATCGTGGGCGATGAATGGTCCGCCCCGCATGGCCGGATTTTTCAACGCTGCAGCATGGACCGCCGGAGCATCCACAAACGACTGCATGATTTTTAAGTGCGAGTTAGCGACGAACATGGCTGATGATGCCGGCGAATTCAAAGACGACCAGGCATACCATTGATTGAACAAAGGCTCGGCCACCACGTCTCCTCTGAGATAAACAATTTGCGTTGACTCCATTACTCCTTCCAGTGGACCGTGGTCCAGAACTGTGGATCGAACAGTTTCGGATCCAGTTGAACATCGACTCGCATGTCAGAGTATTTTTCAGTCGTCACAACTTTGCCATCGACCATGAAGATCACTTCAGGCGCGATCCAGCCTCCGCCAAGTTTCTGATACTTGTTGAATTGTGTCTCCTGCGTTTTTGTCCCCTCCTTGCCAGCGGGACGAAGCATTCTGACAAAATAAAGATTCTGCTGATCGATCCAGAATTGCGACGCATGCAGGTCGCCTGCCTTTGCGCCAACAACATAAACTGGCCGTTCCTGCCAGGTGTCTTCCGTGAATTGCGACAGATCAAACCCCAGCGCCTGCAATTTCGTGATCACCTCGCTGGCAGGCGCGCGATAGATGTCGAATCCCAGAATCAGAAGCGGATGCTCGAAGGAGCGCGTCGTATCGACCTTGCCGTTTTTGAAAACAAAAATTTTTGCGTCGGTAAAGAGGATCCCGTTGCCGTCACTGATTGGAGTGAAGTCGATGCGCAAACGACCGGGCACTGACATCGCCTCGTACCAGGTTTCGACCTTGGAGGTTCCATCGGGTTGAAATTCTGTGGTTTGCTGAACGAAGGTGAGAGTCTTGTACCACGACTCTTCATACTTCTTCTGCATGGCCGCGATCAGCTCATTCGTATTCGAAATCTTCCCGGAAGATGTGGTCAGCAACATTTGGAGGTTCAGATGTAAGTGCAAGATTGCGTTTGCCGGCGGGTATTGTCAACTTAATTGAACAAGAAAGAAACCACGCTGCGGGTAAGGCGAATCTGCGCTGGGATTGGCACTGCGAACTCATTCCGGCTAGTCTTTTGGGGAGACGGTATCTTAAGAGACGGACTCGCCGTATGATCAAGGCTCAAGCGATGGTTCGTAGGTCATGATGAACTCCAGGAACTTCGACACCTCTATCATGTCCTTGCCAGTGAATCTGATGCTGTGAGCGTCGGTCCGCTCCACGATACTTAGGTACCCCAGCAACTCCGATGGACGATAATTTTTGAAGCGCACGTCCAACTGAATAGGCGTCGCGAGTTTGTATGGCTTGAAGTCTTTGATCCGGCCGATAGCAGTCTTTACCTTTTCGCGAATCAATTCGTACGCGGCTTCGGGCATCAGGGTCTTCGCCGAATGAAAACCCGATGCCCACTTGACGACCGCTCCTTCAATATTGCCCAGTAGTGCCGTTGTTTCTGTCACCACTGCGTCGTCACCGGAGACCATGATCACCGGCACGTTGAAGTGACCGGCAATTGCCGCGTTGAGACCGGCCTCCGACACAGAAACCCCTTTCAGTCGAACATCCGCCAACCGAGCGCTGGAAATCGTGTGGGCTCGCACGCCTTGCTGATTAGTCGTTCCGGTGTGATAGCCGATAAAGATGACGCCGGCGAAAGTCTCGTCAATGCCCTGCATCATCATTAAAGGGCGCGGCCACGAGCGTACGAGCAGTACATTCTTCGGCAGTTTCTCGATCAGCAGGTTCTGCCCATTGCCGTGTGAGTCACTGACGACAATTTCCGTCGCTCCGGCTTCGAATGCGGCCTCGATAGCGGCATTGACTTCCTGGGTCATGAATTCGCGGAACCGCGCATACTCGAAGCCTTGAGGCCCTAATTGCTCGTTTGTCACAGCGCCGACAACTCCCTCCATATCAGCGGAGATGTAGATTTTCATCTTCCTTTCCTGGGCCTTAACAAAGAGGGCAAGGCTAACGAGCAAAAGCACCGAACATAGCGCGCGAGATTTCATCTTTATCGCTCCTTATTATTAGGTGAACACAAATTCGATCTTCCATTTCCGAGATGAGTTCAATGTCGGCGGATAATAATGATCGGCTTTTGAGTGCGTTGGATTAAGCCGAGTTCCCGTCGGACCCTTTCGGTGCCCGGAACCATCGTGACCCCGAAGCATATTCTTTATCTGTCGGCCTTAGCCTGGTGAGCGCACGCTTGGGATCGACATGAGAGCAAGCGACGTGTATGGCGTTGATCGCCGCACTCGGAGCAACATACGAATTAAGAAACGATGGACTAACAACCGAAGTCACTATGTGATTATCGCAGTAACGTGCGATGGGGGTCGTGTCGCTGTCAGTAATCCCGAAGGTTGGCACGCCCTGTTTTTTGGCACGCAGCACTGCCTCGACCGTATCCCTAAGGCACTGCCCGAAACTGATGGCGACGAGCACATCCTTCGGAGTCAAGACCTTTACTTTATGTTGTATTGTTCCAGTGCTTCCCGTTGGCGCCTCAGCGTCGAAGCCAAGCGCCGACAGTCCGTATGCCAAATAAACGGCCAGGGAAGCAGCGAAGTCTAACCCGATCACGAGTGTGCGGCGCGAGTGTTGGATCAGCTTGGCCAGTTCTATTATGCGCTGACTATCCAGATTCGATTTCAACGTGTTTATGTTGTCGAGCGCCTTCTCCAAAGCGTGATCGATGTGATCGGCGACACTTCGCTTTTCCCGGGTCGCAGCTCGCAACACTGTGTAAGGAGTGATTCGCGTAACGAAATGCTTTCTGAGGTCTGCGGAGAACTCAGCATAACTCTCGTAACCCAGCACCTGCGTGGCTCGCAGGATCGTCGTAGCATCAACGCGATAGCGCTTGGCCAATTCGCGAGAAGAGAGGAAACAAGTTTCATCCGCCGAGTCAAGGATGGACCGGACCAATGCCCGGCGCCGTGGGTTGAGCCGAGCTTGCGCCTCCGCGAAGCGACTTTCCAATGCTGACACTTTCCCACCAACGTCGTCAGAACCAGGAGAAATGCTATGAGTCTTTTTGTGTGAGTTAGACCTCATCTTCTTACCTCGCCAGACGAATTGCGGGATGGAAGATAGCAAATCGAAATTGATCAAACAAGATTGCTTGCAGCAGTTATAGCGTTATTGACTTTGTGCAGCATGTGCAGTATATGCATCCTTGTTCAATTCCTGCGATGCGTTCTCTGCGCTTGGTTTATTGGAACTATGAAACACATCAAACGACACTTACTGCTTATCGTTAATCTCACGGCGCTTGTTCTACTGGCTCCGATTATCGCTTTCGCGCAAACCATCAACATCGACCGCGTCGTCGCCGAGCTCGAACCTGAGATTCACCGTGCTTTGCTCGCGGGAAATATTCCGTCGGCGTCTATCGCTTTAGTCTCCGGCGATCAGGTGATTTGGGCTGGCGCTTATGGCCAGTCGAATCTCTGGGCGCGGACCCCAGCGACAACCAATACTGTCTATCTCATCGGTTCAACCTTCAAGACGATGTCCACAGTTGCCCTGCTTCAGCAGATGGAGCAAGGCAAATTTAAGTTGGACGATCGCGTCAACGATTATCTGACCGACTTCAAGATTCAAGGCGAGGATCCTCAGAAGCCCGTCACGTTTCGTCATCTGCTGACGCACACCTCCGGGCTGCCTGCTGACTTTGGAGCGTTCCCGGTATGGGGTGATACGGTGCCGCCTTCTCTGGAAGAGTACCTGCGCAAATCGCTGAAAGTAACCAAGCCGCCCATGACCTCGGTCACTTATTCCAACATGGCTTACACACTAATTGGTTACCTGGTGCAGAAGTTCTCCGGTAAGCCATTCAAGCAGTACATTCAGGAAAATATCTTTACGCCGTTAGAGATGAACAGTACGGCATTCGAGCCGCGGCCAGACATGGAAGAACGACTTTCCATTCCTTACAGAGTGGATGAAAAGACTGGAGCCCAGGTAGGAGCCGTGCGAGTTAAGGCTTCTGTCTGGCCGGCGGGTCTGGTCTATGGCACGGTGCTCAACCAGGCTAACTGGCTAATCATGAATCTCAACGGTGGCAAGTTCAAAGATAAACAGATCATTAGTGAGGCGACGCTCGAGCAGATGTTCACGCGACAATACGACCAATTCAAAGGAAGAATCGAAGACATCTGGGGAAATGAAACGGCCGGCTTTGGCTTGACCTGGTGGAGTCAAGTTCGGGACGGCGATCGTTACTTTGCACATAGCGGCAGTGTTCAGGGTTACACGGCTTTCCTGCTTGGCAATCGCGATCGCAAACTTGGCTTCGCGATTCTGACTAACGGAAATCGCTCTCATCCGCACCTGTTTAAGTTAGCCGACCAGGCAATGGATTTGATGAAGAAGCATAGCGCGCCGAAAGCACCGCAGCCCGCGTCGGGCTTAGTTCCGTAGTGCCGAAGGTTTCGCAGATTTCGACTGTTTACCCAACTTCTAAAGCCAGGGATTCATGAGAACCAATCTTCAAAAGCTCATCACGCTGATGCTGGTTTTGGCAGTATCAGCTACGGTCTTCGCGCAAGTACGCAGGCCTGAGACTGCTTCATTCGACATCATCATCAAAGGCGGCATGGTCTATGACGGCAGTGGCGGCCCACCGAGACGGGCAGATGTAGGAATAAAGGGAGACCGCATCGCCGCGGTGGGTAATTTAAGTCGGGCGAGTTCGCTGACGATCATCGATGCCAGGGGCCAGGCGGTAGCGCCGGGCTTCATCAACATGCTCTCGCACTCTGAATCGTCCTTGATCGTCGATCCGCGATCTCTAAGCGAGCTCAAACAGGGTGTTACTACTCAGATATTCGGCGAGTTTTCCATGGGTCCGCTGAACGATCAGATGAAGCAGCGCGTGAGCCAAACCCGTGGTGACTCACAATATCAAATCGAGTGGACGACGCTGGCTGAATATCTCACGTATCTCGAGAAACGTGGAATTCCGCAAAACGTCGCTTCATTCATTGGCGCAGTCACCATTCGCGAGCACGTGATCGGTTTGGAAGACAAGCAACCGACACCGGCGCAACTCGATCAGATGCGCGAACTGGTACGACGCGAAATGGAAGCAGGCGCGCTCGGCATTACCACAGCTCTGATTTACCCGCCCGCGTTTTTCGCCAGGACCGAAGAGTTGATTGAACTTTGCAAGGTCGCCGCCAAATACAAAGGCAAGTACACCACGCACATGCGTAGCGAAGGCAATCAGTTGCTCGAAGCGGTGGAGGAAACAATTCGCATCAGTCGCGAGGCCGGACTGCCGGCAGAAATTTATCACCTCAAAGCATCGGGCGTGGCCAACTGGCCCAAGATGGATCAGGTCTTCAGGATGATCCGGAACGCGCGCCGCCAGGGGCTGAAGATCACAGCCGACATGTATACCTACACGGCGGGCGGCACGGGCCTGGACGCGAGTATGCCGCCATGGGTTTGGGATGGCGGACGCGAAGCCGGCTACAAACGGCTCCAGGACCCTGAGACGCGCAGAAAGATTGCGGATGCCATTCGCACCAACTCGAACGACTGGGAAAATTTGTACATGCTTGCAGGTTCGCCCGATCGGCTTTTGCTGGCCAGTTTCCGCAGTGAGAAGTTGAAGCCCCTGAGTGGCAAGACTCTCGGTGAAGTTGCGAAGATGCGCGGCAAAGATCCGGTCGAGACCATCATGGACCTCGTGCTCGAAGATCGTTCGCGCATCGGCACAATTTATTTCCTGATGAGCGAAGACAACCTGAAGAAGCAGATTCGCCAACCCTGGGTTTCGTTTGGCTCGGATGCGGCGTCGATTGCGCCGGAAGGTAATGTGCTGCAGTCTTCGGCGCATCCGCGAGCCTACGGCAACTTTGCCCGGCTGCTGGGCAAATACGTGCGCGAGGAAAAAGTGATTTCGCTGACTGAGGCGGTGCGGCGGCTCTCAAGCTTACCGGCGACAAATCTCGGTCTGGATCATCGCGGCTTTCTCAAGCCAGGCATGTTTGCCGATGTGGTCGTGTTCGATCCGCAAACCATCGCTGACCGCGCCACGTTCGAAAGCCCACACCAGTTGTCGGTCGGCGTAAAGGATGTGTTTGTCAACGGCACGCAGGTACTCAAGGACGGCGAGCATACCGGTGCAAGACCTGGAAGGGCGCTCTGGGGACCAGGGAAGACTATGTGACTGCCGCTTAGTTCAACAACACTTGTACTGGGGCGCTGAAGTATTTCTCAAAACGATCGATTGAAGTGAAGGGAAGTATTAGGAAATATGAAAAATGCTTTATTGGTGTTGCTGTTTCTCCTTGGTCTCGCGTGCCAGGTCTTGGGTCAAACATCTGCGAAAGGCTTTGAAGGTTCTTGGCAGGGTACGCTTGAAGCGGGCGGTACTAAGCTTCGCGTGGCCCTGACCGTGACGAAATCGGACGCGGGCGCTTATGGCGGTAAATTAGACAGCATCGATCAAGGCGCGACCATCCCGATTGACACAATCACGGTCAATGGTGATGCAGTGCGTTTGGAGATCAAGTCGCTGGCGATCGTCTTCGAAGGCACCCTGAATAAAGAGCACACGGAGTTGACCGGGACGTTCACCCAGAGCGGTCAACCGTTCCCGCTCAGCTTCAAGCGTAGCGAGCAGGCAGCCGTAGTGCCGCCGCCGGCGAAAGACTTTGAAGGCTCGTGGCAGGGTACGCTCGAGGCGGGCGGGCAGAAGCTTCGTTTGGCTCTGACCATTACGAAATCCGACGCGGGCGCTTACGCCGGTAAGTTTGACAGCCTCGATCAAAACGCGACCATCCCAATTGACATAATCAAGGTCAATGGTGATGCCGTGCGCGTGGAGATCAAGGCGCCCGCGATCGTCTTCGAAGGCACCCTGAATAAAGAGCGCACGGAGTTGAGCGGGACGTTCACCCAGGGCGGGCAACAGTTCCCGCTCACCTTCAAGCGCGGCGACCACCCAGTCGCGATGCCGCTGCCGAAGCCTAAGCCCGACTACTCCGCGCCCGCCGACGCCCCCTACACTGCGGAAGAGGTCGTAGTGAAGACGCCGGCCGGCCACACCCTCGCCGGCACGCTGACTCTGCCCAAGAGTGCGAGTCGCAAGAAACGCGTGAGCGCAATAGTCACCGTCACGGGATCCGGGCCTCAGGACCGCGACGAGAACATCGGGCTGCCAGGGTTTCGACCCTTTCGCCAGCTCGCCGATGCCCTGGCGCGCCGCGGGATCGCGGTGTTGCGCATGGATGATCGAGGAACAGGGGCATCGGGTGGAACGTTCAAGGGCTCGACCAGCGCCGACTTCGCCGAGGATGTGCGCGCCGGCCTTACGTATCTGCGCACGCGGCCCGAGATCCGGGCCAACCGTCTCGCGGTGCTCGGCCACAGCGAGGGCGCGATAATCGCGCCAATGGTTGCCGAAAAGGAACCCACGTTGCGAGCTATCGTGTTGCTCGCCGGCATCGCGCAGCCCGGGCGCACCGCGCTCCACTTCCAACTCAAGAACGGAATTGAACACAACACCAAGCTCACGCCCGAAATGCGCAACTCGCAAATAGCCGAGATCCCTAAGAGGATTGACGAGATGATGGCCGCTGACCCGTGGATGAAATTTTTCCTCACTTACGATCCTTCTTCCACCATGCGCCGAGTGAAGACGCCGGTGCTGATCCTCACCGGCTCGCGCGACCAGCAGGCAGTGCCCGAGGAGGTGGCCTTACAGGAGGCCGCATTCAAGGAGGGCGGAAACAAGGACGTAACTGCGCGCGTGCTGCCGGACCTCAACCATCTCTTCGTGCAGGACACCGACGGCTTTCCAGGGAACTATGCGAAGCTCCCGCCGCCACTGATGATGCGAACGGACGTGGTCGGGATGATTACCGACTGGCTTGCTCAGCGACTCCGATGATGACTGGCGCGCGCACGGTGGGTTGAGTGTTACGGGTCCACGAGGTACGCGGACGGCCAGAATGCGTGGTGACGTAGTTGATCAGCTCAGTTGCTGGCTATATGCGTCGTTCAACTTTCGAAAGTGGTAACCCATTGCGGCCAGCCGCAGTGTCTCGGCAAGCTTGTCGTGATGGTTTACAAGCGCTTTGGTAAAGAAGCGCCAGAACTCTTTGCGTTCACCGTCAACTATTCCAAGCTTGAGCATTACGCGCGCGAATGCCGTAACGGCGCTAACAAGATTGTAGCGTTGAGGCTCTACAAACTCCTGGGCCGTTCGTTTCATCGAGTCAAGCGCCCGCTGATAATACTCACGTGGAGAGTAAATGGTCTCCATTATCGACTGATAGCCCTTGATTAGCACAGCCGGATCCATGCGAGTCTTAAAGTTCAAGGTGCAGCTCGTGTTGTTTCCGGAAGCTTCTCCCAACAGCCGTCCTTCTCGCTCCAACCGTTTCCATAACTGGGTATCAGGAAGCGCGTTTAGCAGGCCGACCATCGCGAGAGGAATCGCGCTTTTTCTGATGAAGTCGATCTGTCGTTCAAAGATGTCCTCGGGATCGTTGTCGAAGCCAACGATAAAGCCCGCCATCACTTCCATACCATAGCTCTGAATCTTCTCCACTGATTCGAGCAAGTTACCGCGGTTTTGTGACTTCTGAGCTTCTTTCAAACTCTCTTCTACCGGAGTCTCGATGCCGAGGAATACGCGTCGAAAGCCGGCTTCCCGCATATCTTCCAGCAGCGGTTCATCGTCTGCCAGATTTACGCTTGATTCAGTCAGAAGAGAGAAAGGATAACCATTTCGTTTCTGCCACTCTGCGAGCGCGGGTAGCAGCAGCCTGACATTCTTTTTGTTGCCGATGAAGTTATCGTCCACGATAAATACGGTTCCGCGCCAGTTGAGATCCAGCAGCGCTTCAAACTCAGCCAGCATTTGCTGAATGCTCTTGGTTCGTGGCACGCGCCCGTAGATTTCAATGATGTCGCAGAACTCGCAGGAGAACGGACAACCGCGTGAATACTGCACACTCATCGCGCTATAGCGCTTCAAATTCGCGAGGTGAAAGTCGGCGACAGGAGTCACCGCAAGCGGTGGACGTTCGACTGCCTGGTAGCGGCGTTTTGCAACTCCCGCCGCGAGGTCGTTAACGAATTGCGGAATCGTTGTCTCCGCTTCTCCCACAAAAATATGATCCGCATCCGGCAGATCCTCGATCGTCGTCGTAACGTATGGACCACCAAGCACTACGCGTTTCCCACGCGACTTGCAGCGCCTCACGACTTGCTTGAGCGAATCCTTCTGCACCAGCATCGCCGTGGCGAATACCATGTCCGCCCATTCAATGTCGGCGGTTTTTAGTGACTCCACATTCAGATCAATCAGTCGCCGTTCCCATTCCGGCGGTAGTAACGCAGAAACAGTCAATAACCCCAGTGGTGGGAATGCACATCGCTTACCCTCGAATGGCAACGCGTGTCGAAAACTCCAGTAGGTATCGGGAAACTCTGGATTGATTAACAAAACCTTCATAACAGCACGCTCCTAACGTCACTCGGCTGGTCCATGTTCTGGGGCAACGACTAACTGACATCCTTAAAAACTCCCTGAACCGCTTACCGAGGCTTTGATGCTCTAACTACCTTATGTTACGCATCACATAACGACTTCTTGTCAAAACGGTGGCTGTATCGCTGAAGTGACAAAAAGAATACAAAGCATTGAACAGGGATGCCGCCCTCTCGGCTTTGTCTCAAAGGGTCAACGCCACAAAGCGCACAAGGGCGCAAATATTTGCGAAGACTTTGGTGCCCTTTGTGCGCTTTTGTGGCTAGGAGACTTCCCCAGTGGGCTAATTCTAAGCGCGGGAGCGCAATAACAAATGCAGCTTAACAAGACGCGAGCATTGTCGTATGTGCGATAAAGCACATATAAAAGGGAACTCAATTCAGGTACGCATCTGATTCGGCTTTAATGATCGTGTAACAGTCACAGGACTTCGCTTCCAAACCCCGGCGATCAAGAAGAGTGATCATTCCTCGACTGTAACGAATTAGCTTAGCCGCTTGTAACGCGCCGGCAGCTTTGCTTACGCCTTCGCGTCGGACGCCCAACATGTTGGATAGGAATTCCTGGGTCAACGGAAACTGCTCAAGCCCCAAACGATCATTTGTCATCAACAACCATCGCGCCAGTCGAGCATTAACCAGGTGAAAACGGTTACAGGCAGATGATTGAGCAACCTGAGTCAGGAGTGAGTGCGAATAGCGATGCAGGAGGCGATGTAAACTGCCAAGCCGGTTTGCTTCTTTGCGGACAGCCGCTGAGCTCATTCTCATTGCTGTGCCCGAGCCCTGCACCAGAGCACGTGTTGACGAAGAGCTAACGCCCATAAAGACAGGCAGGCCGGCCATACCTTCATTCCCCACCATTCCCACTTCAAGGCCCGCCGTCTCCGACAATTCGGAAATCAATGAGATGATCGAGTCGTTAGGAAAATAGACGTACTTAATTGCCTCGCCCTGTTCGTACAACTCCTCGCCTAGCACTAAATTAACTGTCTTCATTTTCGGCAATAAACGCTTGTATTCATTTTTCGGAAGTGTGGCCAGCAACCGGTTAACAGCGGCAGCACCATCAGCACTACGATTCAAAAAGCCATCTTGTAACTTCCTGGTGTTCATATTCTCGCTTCCCAACCTAACGACGTAATCGCAAAACGGATGACCAGCGATATGAGACTACTCGAGCGGTGCAACGTCTGTGCGGCAACACACACATATATCAAACCTGAAGCAAATGTCCGTCGCGCACCGTGGATTAGATAACAGGCTTATGTGCGTTAGCTCACATATGTGGTATAGTGCAGCGCAAAGCGACTAGCCTGCTTTGACACTTGGATCGAGTCTTCCCACTCCTCCTCTTGCCCCTTTGCGCAAGCCAGCACAAATGAAAAGGCTCTTGGTACTAACACCGGAGATGGAAGATGAAAATACTGCTCTACAATCCAGACAATGGCGTTACGCGCAACTTTATGCCACACCTCTGGATGTTTCTACTGCAAGCAATCACGCCTCCGGGTCATGAAGTTATTCTGATCGATGCGAATGCCCGGGCGATGAGCGATGATGAGATCGTCCAATTCATAAAGAAGCAAAAAATCGAGCTGGTCGGCATCGGCGCAATGACAAGAATGATCGAGAAAGCCTACCGAGTGGCAGATGCGATCCGCCTTGCAGGCGTACCCGTGGTGATGGGCGGCCCGCATGTCACCGAAGTTCCTGATGAAGCATTGGGACGAGATGGAGGGCCACGCCACGCTGACGCGATCGCGCTTGGTGAGGCTGATGAAACGTGGCCGAAGATAGTTGAAGACGCTGCTCGTGGTGCACTTAAGGAAGTTTACGAGCCGGTTGATGACAACGGTAAAGAACGGAAGCCGAGTCTTCAGCCTTACCCGGCCATCCCCTGGAAAACCCTCAATCTCGATCAGTTTAATTTCTTCCCAGCTATCCTGCGGCCGTTGTTATCGCGCGTTGGTCCACATTGGCGCTCGTTACACATCGTTCCGATCGAATCAGGGCGAGGCTGTCCGTATGGTTGTGAGTTTTGCACTGTCACCGGATTCTTCGGCGACTCGATCCGGTTCCGCACTAACAAAAGCATCGTTGACGAACTATTGACGTTGAAGGCGCGTGCTAAAGCTGAAGGCGGCGTGATCTCAGTATTTTTTGTCGATGACAACTTTGCGATCAGTATCAAACGAACAAAATCTCTCTTGCGCGACATCATCGCCGCCGGTGCACAGCTCCCCTGGATCGCGCAGATTAGCGCCAACCTCTTACGCGATCAGGAACTGGTTGATCTGATTGCAGAATCCGGAGGGAAGGTCATCTTTATCGGGATGGAGTCGATTGACCCCGTTAATCTGGCTGATGTTAAGAAGGGCTTTAACAAGCCTGAGGAATACACAGGCGTGCTCCAACGTCTGGCTCAGCATAATATCTACGCCATCACGTCCTTCATTATTGGTATGGATAACGACACACCCGGCGTGGCAGAGCGGATCCTGCAACAGATTCGCTCGTGGCCTCCCGGCTTGCCCGTTTTCGGCCAACTCACACCGTTTCCATCTACACCGCTATACAAGCGGCTACAAGAAGACGGCCGTCTGGTGCGACCAAAACACTGGCTGAAGTTTGAGAAGAACACGATGGCCCACGTACCGCTTAAGATGACCATCGACCAAACTCACTACGAGCTTACATATGCGTGGACCCACTCGTACGACGCTGCACGCAATGCAGAAGCGGTTCAGGCGATGAGCTACGCCCCAGTCGGTCCGCGAATTTTTCACCTCATTACGCGGTTTGCCTTCCGCGCGATCTATTTCCCACAAACAACCAGACGAGCATGGCTCAAGGTGTTTTTTGAGAATAGGCGCACCGTCTTGAGTCTTGCGAAAGAAGCGATTGGTAGTGTGCTGACTTCAAAGAGAAGAATGGAAGGAAAAGATGGAAGCCCGGCTGTAATAAACACCACCACCTGAAAGCGAAATTGCCCGCCTGTTATTTGAGTAGCCGATCAAACTCGTCTTTGACAACCCGGTAACACTCGCACGCGCTATCTTCCAGTTTCTGGCGGTCCAGGATCTGTATGCGGCCCCGGACATAACTGATTGCCCCTATGTCCTGAAGATGGCCCGCAGCCACCGTAACGCCTTCGCGGCGCACGCCCAACATGTCTGCGATCAGTTCCTGAGTCATAACCAACTCATCCGTATCCACACGGTCGTGGCTCAACAACAGCCAACGGCAAAGTTGCTGTTCGACTGAGTGGAGACGGTTGCAAACGGCCGTCTGGGATATCTGGGTAATCAGTGCTTGCGTATAGCGCAGCAGCAAGCGTTGGAACTCACCACCTAAGGCGAATTCAGTTTGAAGCACCTTCGCCTTCATGCGAATAGCGTCGCCTGCGCTTTGGACCACGGCCCGGTTGGGCATGGTTCCTCCTCCCATAAAGAGAGCAATTCCCACTACACCATCATTGCCCGTCAATCCCATTTCGGCCGTGGAGCCATTTTCCATTGTGTAGAGCAAAGAGATAATCGCCGTGGTTGGGAAATAGACGTAGTCTAAATGTCCGCTGGATTCGTAGACGACGTCGCCAAGTGAAAATGAGATTTGTTGAAAGTTTGGGAGCAGGCGTTCGATTTCGTCTGCTGGCAGAGCGGCCAACAGTCGATTTCTACTGTAATCGAGAGATCTCGAAACTCGCACACCTTATCTCCACTTTCGCTTGCCCCGGGCGCCAAGAGAAGGCCGCCGATTCTGCAAGTTAAGCAGAGCATATCACGCATGTGCGCTATCACACATAGACGCTCATTATCGGAAATAGATGTTTCAGAGTTTACTGATGATCTTGAGCATGAATTAAACGACGCAAGCGATCCTGGAAGAGCACTTCCATCTTTCTTGGCTCTATCAATCTTGTTACTTCTCCGATACCAAACATCTCATGTGTCATGGATTGTCCGGCACGGTATGTGAGTGTCCGGTCATAAGGCGAAGGGGTTTTAAGCGCCGGATGGGGCAACGTTCGCGAAGCTAGTTTGAACGTGCTGATCGTGTCACACTTCGAACAACCCACACGTGAAATCTGGCCGCGTTTAGTTACAGACGTCACAATATGTCCACGTTCAAAATCACACCGTGTGCAGAACTTGTCGATTCGGTCGCCTACCGTAAATACTGGCTTCTCCATTGAGTTCTCCCTTTCGCGTTTGTACCTCTTCAGGTGTATCGGTAATGATCAAGACAAAAGCCTCGGGGCTAAATTACCCAAAGGCTTTGTCTCGAAAGAGTCGCCTCAATTGTCCAGCAACAGAATTAGTAGCGTGAGCGACCGCCGCCATTATTACGGCCGCCGAATCCACCGCCACCACGCTCTTCGCGAGCCTTGGCTTCGTTGACGTTTAGTGTGCGTCCGCCGACCTCATGGCCGTTGAACTGCTGAATCGCTGCATTGCCCTCTTCTGTCGATGACATTTCGACGAATGCAAAGCCGCGCGAGCGACCGGTGTCGCGATCTTCGATAACGTTTACTGATTGGACCGTTCCGGCTTGCGAGAACAACTCCTGCAAATCTTCGCTCGACGTTTGAAACGAAAGATTACCGACATATAGTTTCATAGACATTTTATTTGTGTACCTTTCCTGCTTTCAGGAGTAAAGAGAAGCTTTGAACCAGGTGTGCTTCGACGAAACGGAACCGAGCGAAGAACGAGCGTTCGAATACTCAATGAGCAACTTCTACAAGTTTGAAAACCAACCTGCCCTCGAATCATCCAAACGCCGAGCTTTCATTAGCGCGAGCGCATCACCGTTGCTGCGCGAGAGAAGGAGTAGACAGTACGATGCCTTCGTTCCAGACTTCGTTGCAATGCGGCCGGGTAATAGTCATCAGCGACGTTGATCTCCTGCATTGTTTATGTGGGTTACCGCACGGACGTAATGAAAGCCAACCTGTATGGTTCAAAAGCTTAAACAGGCAAAAGGGCAGTAACGTAACAGACAATAGAGATTTTATGACAAACACCACTAGTAGGACGCCTTTAGCTATCAGGTTCATCGACACGAAACCGCGAATGCTGATGGAAATCACTAACACGAGTGCGAAGACGCTCAAGTCTGTTGAAATTCTGACAGTGTTTTTGACCGACGACGAAGGCTCTGCTGGTTTTTCCCGCGCGCATATTCGGTTTGATCCCATCAAATCTGTTCAACCGAACGAGAAGGCGGTTGTTTCTCACCGGACATGGATCAATGGCATGCCCGCTACTGATGCACAGGATCAAATGGCACGGTTAGAGAGCGTATTGGGCAACACTAAGCCTTACGTACTGGATATTTCATGGGAAGATGTAAATGGTAAAACCCAGTTTCAGAGAATTCCGGTTGGTCATTAGTCAGAAGCCTCAAATATTAGATCCCAGTGCGTCCTAAGTAGCCTCCAAGGTAGGACAACAGCAACACCGTCAACCATATCAGTAACAGGCCCAGGAAAACCATGTTCGTTTTTGCACTGAAGGATTTCTCAGCCGCTATCGCGGATGCCTGGAGCGCACCCGGTTTAAAGACTTGAAGGCAATTCTGACACGACGCCGCATCAGTAAAACAAAGACGATGACAGTTGGTACATTGCGTAAGACTCATAAATTAATCCCCTCGCTCCACCTATCTGGCTCTTCACAGAGTCGGAGTGCGTTAGTCGTGCCGCGCCTGCGACCACGTTTTGAACCTCGCCTGATGAGACCTCCGGGCGAAAGAGCGCTGAACTGACGGTGGTCCGCCGCTGTATTTGACGGAACCGTTCATCGGTATTCTGTCGTCTGCCTGGCCTTCTGTGAGCCATGGGTTTAGTTGCGCCCAGCGGACCGGATCAAACTCTGGTTGTGCCGGTGCGTTGGCTGGGTTTTCTGTTTTTTGTATGAAATAGATGTCGTTCATAAATGATTACTTGCCATTATTGCTTAAACAGGTGAAGCCGTCTGTGCGTTAGACCGCTTATGAGCTTGCTCTTCAAGTTTGATGTATGTGTTAAATATGCAATATATTCTGGATAGACAATATGATTCGTATGTGGTAAACCACTTTGTAAGAAAGGAGAGGCTCGATGATTGAGATTCGCATCGATCAACTGCTCAGAGCCCGCGGGCGAACGTTTTATTGGCTGGCTAAGGAGACTGGCATTAGTCCT
>Ga0134121_10000056_pt1 | contig 121704 bp, 89 predicted proteins | sample KB301_FD_96463 | JGI IMG/M metagenome (GOLD analysis project Ga0134121, IMG submission 96463) | Terrestrial soil microbial communities without Nitrogen fertilizer from Kellogg Biological Station, Michigan, USA - KB3-0-1 | ecosystem: Environmental > Terrestrial > Soil > Unclassified ... | reverse complement strand
TTTCTCGGATTGATGAATTCAGTCTTCGATCACCTGGACGCGAAACCATAGACGGTTGAGATCACTGATCAGCGCTCAAAGTTCAAAGTCAAAGTTCTCGTGAACAAGTTTGTGATGCAGTACATCGTTGCAAACAATTTCGGCACGACGGTGACTGCACGATACCCTGCGCTTTTCTATCGTGCGTCGAAAGGCGACTTCACGAACCCGGCGCAGGTTTGGCTCAATCAATCGCGCAGCGAGATCGGGTCGGCGATGTCTTACATGATGGACTGTGCTTCGGGACAGACTGCGGCGCGGCGCGAGCGTATTGCGCGTGAGGCTAAGGGGACGCTGCTTGAAGACATTTTCAACTTTCCGTTTCCGGATGTTTGCACGGAATGGAACGCGCCGGACCTTGGTGACGAGTTTCGGGCGCCGCTGAAATCAGATGTGCCTGTGTTGTTCATCTCGGGGACGTTAGACGCGCGCACACCAATCAGCAACGCGGAGGAGTACCGGAAGGGATTCTCAAACAGCACGCACATGATAATTGAAGGTGCGGTGCACTCGGATCCGCTGTTTCTATCGTCACCGAAGATCAAAGAGGGGATGATGGAGTTTTTGAGAGGACAGCCGGTGACGACGACAAAGATCCAGGCAACGCCAATCAAGTTTGTACTTTAGCCACGGATTTAACGGATCTTGCTGACGAACGGATTATCGCGGATCCAGAAGCGCCACGGTTTGTCGATCCACTCCTGTGCGTAGTCGATGCCGATTCGTGGGCCGCGGGCGATGCGGCGTGGTGGGACGGTTTCGAAGTCTTCGAGCCACACTTTGTGGCCGAGCAGATCCGCGGCGTTGAGTTGTCGATCGATTCCCATCGCGATGCAGAGCTTTCCCGGGCCGTTGGTGAGATTGTGATCGGGATGCGAATGCCGGCGCGTCCTCATAATCTCGATTCCTTCAACTGGTTCAAGCGCGCGCACCAAAATCGCATGTGGGACATCTTCAACACCGCAGACCACATTGAATTGATAGTACATGCCGTAAACGAAGTAGACGTAAGCAATGCCTCCGGCTCCGTAGATCGTCTCCGTTCGCTTCGTGCGGCGTCCACCGTAAGCATGTGACGCCCTGTCTTCAGGTCCACGATAAGCCTCGACTTCCACGATCTTGCCTGACACACGCTCCCCATTCGGCCCGGGCACAACCAGCAACTTGCCTAGCAGATCACGAGAAACCGTGAGCACGTCTGGTCGAAGGTAGAACTCGCGCGGGAGCTTTCGTGGCGTCATTGAGGATGTTGGCGCACTTTCCAGATCATCACGAAAAATATAATCCAGCCGATCAGCACAATCCCGCGGCGCACCCATTTCTGTCCGACACGCATCGCCATGTTCGCGCCGAAATAGCCGCCGACGAGTGCGCCACACGCCATCAGAAGCGCATCTTCCCAGACGACATATCCCGCGCCTGCGAAGATCAGCACAGCGACAGCGTTGATGCAGATGCCGAGAAAGTTTTTGATGCCGTTGGCGCGGTGCAGCTCATTGAGACCGAGAACACCCATCGCGGCGAGCATGAGTATGCCGTTGCCGGCGCCGAAATAGCCGCCATACATCGCGGAGACGAATTGAAAGATGATCGCGCCCGTCCACCAGAGGCCCATCGGCTTCTCGTCGATCGATCCGAGGCGCAGGCGCCTGTTTACTATCCCGTTCGACATGAACAGCAGCGTGGCGAACAGGATCAGGAACGGAACGAGGTCTGCAAAGACTTTCGACGGCGTGCGGACGAGCAGCAGTGCACCGAATGCGCCTCCGATGAGACTCGTTGTACCGAGTCGAAACAGAATCGTTGAGCTGTGTTCGAGCTCTTTGCGATAACCGAACAGGCCGCCGAAGAGGCCGGGCCAGAGCGCAACCGTGCTGGTCCCATTGGCGACTTTCGGATCGAGCCCGAGCCAGATTAGAACGGGAAAGGTCAGCAGCGTCCCCCCGCCGGCAATGGAATTGATCGCGCCCGCTGCAAAGGCGGCGCATAACATGGCAAGCACGGGGAAGAGACGCATCGTTTGAGTTAGCGCATGTTAATATAAAATCTCGTCGCGCCACAAAAGGCATTGAGAAGGATCACAAAAAGCGCAAAGAAGAATCACAAAAGGCACAGAATAAATGACTGCTGAGAGCCGGAAAGTAATTCGACGTGCATTCATCACATCGCTGCTCGTTGGTGTTTTGACCGTTAGTGTCTCAGCGCAGAATGGTAGTCAGATCAACTGGCCGCGGTATCAGGACATGGCAGTTGATCTGATGCAACAGTACTTGCGCGTCAATACATCGAATCCGCCCGGCAACGAGATCGAGGCGGCGCGGTTTTTGAAGAAGATCTTCGATCAGCACGGAATTGAAAACGAGATCTTCGAGTACAAAACCGGTCGCGCAAACATCATCGCGCGTCTCAAAGGCAATGGCTCGAAACGTCCGATAATCCTGCTGAGTCACACTGACGTCGTAACTGCCGAACCTGCTTCGTGGGAAGTCGATCCTTTCGCAGGCATCATCAAGAACAATTCGATCTACGGTCGTGGCGCGCTCGACATGAAAGGTGAGGGACTGCTCCACCTCATGACGATGATCCTGCTCAAGCGCGAAGGACCACCATTGTCACGCGATGTAATCTTTATCGGCACCGCTGACGAAGAAGTTGACGACGAAGGCTCGCTCTGGATGATCGCGAACAAAGCAGACCTCTTCAAAAACGCCGAATACCTGCTCACTGAAGGCGGTGACAATCTGATTGAAGGCGACTCCGTAAAGGTGGTTGGCGTCGACGTCGCAGAGAAGGCGCCGTTCTGGTTACGACTCACCGCCACCGGACTTCCGGGACACGGCTCGCGGCCTGTCAATGATTCCGCGACAAACCGTCTGATCCGCGCGATGAATCGCATTCTCGATTGGGAGACACCGGTAAAGCTTCTGCCTGCGGTCGAGCAGTTCTTCAAAGACATCGCACCGTTGCAGTCAGAGCCGCTGCGCGCACACTTCCTGAACATTCGGGAGTCGTTGAAGAATCCTGATTTCGTAAAAGCGTTGACGAGTCAACGCGAGTTCAATTTTCTCGTGCGCAATACGATCTCAATCACGATGCTGAGTGGTAGCAAGCAAACGAACGTTATCCCAAATGCCGCGACGTGCAATCTCGATGTTCGATTGCTGCCGGGTGAGTCTCCGGAAGAGTTTCTCAACGCGCTGACAGGAGTGATCGCAGATCCCTCGATCAAGATTGAGAAGGTCAATCGCTTCAAGCAACCGAACAGTTCCCCGATCGACACCGAGTTGTTTTCTCTCATAGCGCGCAAGACAAAAGAGAAGCATCCCCGCGCGGTTGTCACAACCAAGATGCTCAGCGGTTATACTGAAAGCCAGCTCTACCGGCAGCTCGGCATAACCGCCTACGGGTGGGCGCCGATTTACACGACGTCTGAAGAAGACGAAGGCGTGCACGGCAACAACGAGCGCATCTCGGTGAAGAACGTGCGCGAGGGCACGCGCGAGCTGTACGAAATCGTCAGAGACATCTCCCGTTAATTAAAAGCCCCCTGATTCTATTTTCCTCTGCGTAATCTCTGCGTCCTCTGCGCCTCTGCGGTAAAGCCGAGGAAAACCGCAGAGGCGCAGAGGACGCAGAGATTACGCAGAGAAAATCAGATTCTTATGCCCAAAGATGCACATGAAATGAACGAGAGCGAAGTCCGCTCGCGCATTATCACACTCGGATTTGGCGGTGATGAGCGTCTCTTCATCGCGTTCTATCGCAAACTACAACAGGGACTTCCCGAAGGAACCGGAATCGTTTTGCGCGGCAGTGTCGTGACCAACAAGCGTCATGAAGACGGTCAGCCGTTCGACTCGCTCGGTAAAGGCACGAGCGATCTCGATGTGACGCTCGTCGGCAGCAAGGTGATGGAAGCATGGTCGTCAGACGCTTATTACATTCCGGGAATGCACACGAAACCACTGTGCGATAAAGATCCGGACATCGCGCCGAGTCTGAAAGAATTGCGTGAGTCGCTGCAAACACTCGTCGGGCGCCCGGTGAATTTTCAGGCCACGTCGAGTCTTGTTATTTATGGTCGCGACGTCTTGTTTGGTGAGCCATATTTTGTCGTGGTTCCGTCCGGTGAGAATGCGTGACGCTGAAGTTGCTGAGTTACAACATCCGCTTCGGTGGTCGCGGCAGGGAAGAGGCGCTTGCGGAAACGATCGTTGCCGCGGCGCCTGACCTCGTTGTCTTCCAGGAAGCAATCGATCCCGCTGTGATTGAGCGTATCTCGCAGGCGACGAAGTTTCCGTTCTGGGCCGCGAGAAGAAATCACTCGATCGGTTTTCTGAGTCGCACGGAAGTTGACTATCACGAATGGCACTATCCTGCGGGCGCGCGGCATTCGTTTCTCGAGATCGTTCCGGCTGGTGGTAAGACGCGTGTTTTTGGTTTGCATCTCAGTGCGCGTTTTTCGAAGTGGGATGAGCGCCGGCGCGCACGCGAGATCCGTTCGCTGTTGGAAGGGATCAAGCGACATCAAAACGGGTTTCACGTTTTAGTCGGAGACTTCAACACGATCGCGCCGGGAGAAATTCTGGAAATAGACCGGCTGCCGGCGTGGATTCGCGCGCTGATCTGGATCAGCGGGCGGAAGCTGCAACGTGAGTCGATCCAACTCGTGCTCGACGCGGGTTATGCCGATGGGTTTCGGATGCTGCATCCGGACGACAAGGGATATACGTTTCCGACGTGGGATCCGCACGTGAGGCTTGATTACGTGTTTGTGCCGCGCGCGTTTGCGGATCGATTGACGAAGTGTGAAGTGACTACGACGCCGAAGGAACGGATTCGGGCGGCTTCAGATCATTGCCCGCTCGTCGCTGAGTTGTTGCTGGAATAGACCAGTGTGAGCTGTGGTTGAAGTCCGCTGTAGCCGGGCGGTAGCTCGATTGGGGTTGTGCTGTGGATGCAGAACTCGGTCGTTGGACCAAGCGTCATCTGGCGTCCCCAAAGCGCGACGCCCTGCTGAGACGTGAGTGGTTGAAGCGTGGTGTAGAAGTCTTTGTAAGACACGCCCGCGGGTTTGCTTAGCCAGATTGCGCAGCGCGCCTCTGATAACTCTCCCTGACCCGCACGCAGCCGATATATGCCGCCAATGCCGTCCGCTGCTTCTCGAGCTACTTTGTTGTGCGGCTCCTCGCAGACGCCGGAGACCGCGGCTTCGTTCAATGGATCCATCGCGGCGGAGTCGTCGAGGAGGTACCACTCTTCGTAAGCTTCGTCGTTCGTGTTGAGCCAGCTTGCGCCGCGTATGCGGAAGACGACGGAGTGATGAAAGCCGGGCGGTTTGTTGGCCGCGAGCGTTTGATGGAAATCGATTAGATGATTGACGTAAGTATCCGGATCGATAGTGGATTGGGGCCAGTGCCAGAAGACATAAGCGAGCATAGTTAATGTCGATGCTTTATCCACAGATTACGCAGATTGTTTATTACATCTGTGTAATCTGTGGATGAAAGCTCACTGCATAGCCTTAATATCATCGAGCAGTACGCGCTCGTGGCCCTCAGGGTTCACCTTCAAATACGTCTTGCGTAGATTCCCCTCAGGATCGATCACGAAGCTGGTGCGGTCCCAGTACATCGTCCCTTTATACTCGCTCTGATCCACACCCGCAGCCTGCAACAGTTCGTGATTCGGATCCGCAAGCAGATCGATCGTGAAACTGAACTTGTTGCAGAAGCTCTTGTGCGAATCGACGTCATCTTCACTCACGCCGACAACCGCGATGTTCGCATCATCAAACTCCTGCTTAGTCGCCGTAAACGACTTTCCCTGGATCGTACAGCCCGGCGTGTCGTCCTTCGGATAGACGTAAACAACGAGCCACTTGCCTTTAAAGTCATCCAGCTTAACGGTCTTGCCGTCCTGATTCTTGAGATTGAAATCTACGAAGCGTTGACCTTCCTGAAGTCCCATAATTGTTCCCCCTGTTCTATTTGATTAAAGCGTTGTATCAGACAAATTCGATTTGTACTTCGTGTTCGTCTTGCGATCGTTGAGCTCGATGTAGATGTAGCTCGGCGGAATGACGTCAGTCTCGAGCGCGAACCAGATACCGTTCAGGTCCGTTGACTTGCCGAGCGCACAAAACCCGTTCAATCGCTTGCCACTCTGATCGTAAACGTCGACCCACGTGCGTGCCGCCTTCGTGTTGGCGCCGCAAGGCGGCAGATCAGGCGATTGGGCAAACATGTCATTCGGATACTCGTCCTTGTTCAGCACATCGAAACGGTAGCGCGTGATTTGTTTGCCGTTAACTTGAGCATACTCCGGGCCGAGGAAAAAGAGTATCGGATTTGGAAGTACGGGAGCAGCGGCTGAGCCGTGCGTTGCGAAAACAAGAATTAAAGTGACGACCGTGAGCGTTGCGTTCTTTCTCGAAAGGATATTCATGGGGGACTCCTTTGTTGAGATTTTTTTACCACGCGACAGCGTAGCGACTGCGCCTGGGATCAGCGCCCGCCGCCGCTACGCCAGTTTTCGGATCGTAAGTAATGACTGTGGGCGAGGAGAGCGTGCCCCACTCGCCCTGGACCTTGACCTTGTGTCCCTTTTGCGAAAGTTCCTGGATCGCTTTCAGACCTACACGCGACTCGATGTTGAGTGAGCCCGGTAGAAATTCATGATCGTCAAACGAGCTGACGTAGTGTTGAGTATCGAAGCGCGGTGCTTCGACAGCTTCCTGCGGGTTCATGCCAAACTCGATGATGTTCAGTAAAACTTGCAACAGCGCCTGGTCCTGGTTGTCGCCGCCCGGCGTACTGAGCACCATGAACGGCTCGCCGCCTTTCAGCACAAGCGTCGGCGTCAACGTGATTCTCGGTCGCTTGCCCGGCGCGACAACGTTCGGACTGTTTGCATCCGTAAGTGACGACTGTAAGCGTTGGCCCATCAGCACGCCCGTATCACCGGCAACGACCGCGGGCAGCCACGCGCCGCTCGGTGTGGCGCTAAACATGTTGCCGTCTTTATCGACAACGTTGACGCACGTCGTGTCGTTGGCGCGCTCGATCTCCGGCAAAGCAGAGGCGCGGCCGATCGTCTGCACCGCACTCGCCAGCACGGCCTTCATGTTCATCGGATCGCCCGGTTGTTGGGCCAACGACGCGTGACGCTCGTCGATCAAGGGACGTCTCAACGCCGCATACTCTTTCGACAGCAGCTCAGTCGTCGGAATCTTCACGAAATTCGGATCGCCGTAATAACGATCTCGATCGGCAAGGGCGAGTTTGAGGGCTTCGGCAAGCGTGTGGATGTAAGCCGGGGAGTTGTGGCCCATCTTCTTCAAATCAAAACCCTCGAGCATGTTGAGTGTTTCGATCATCGCGGGGCCCTGCGTCCAGAAGCCTGCTTTGAAAACCTGATAACCTCGATACTCGGTCTCGACTGGCTGGCCGACTTTCGCGGCAAACTTTGCAAAGTCGTCCGCTGCGATCAGTCCACCATTCGCCTGCATGTAATCGCCGATGCGGCGGGCGATTGGGCCACGATAAAAGTAATCGCGCGCCGCCATCAGCCCGGCGTGTCGATTGTTTCGCGTGCCTCTCGACGCAAGACGCTCAGCTCGAACGATCTCGCGCAGCGTCCGCGCCAGGTCGGCCTGCACGAAGATGTCGCCGACTTTCGGAACTTCACCTCCGGGCAGGAAAACGCGTTTCGCAGCCTCCCATTGGGCGAAGATCGGAGCGCGTGTCTTTATGTACTGCACCCTCAATTCATCGATCGGAAATCCGTCAGCAAGTTGAATTGCGGGTTCCATGACTTCCGCCAGTGTTTTCGTGCCGAACTGGTCGAGGGCCGTGACGCACGCGTCGAGAACTGCGGGTACAGTGGCTGATAGTGGACCAGTCGACGGGATTAGTCCGGTCTTTTTCGCTCCCGCGCCTGGCATTGCGTCGGACGAAGCGCGGTTGACGAAGAACTCGCGCGTGGCTTTCATCGGCGCCTGGCCCATACCTTCGATCACCACGACTTTCTGACCCTTGAGCTTGATCAGAATCGGCACCTCGCCGCCAAACGAGAAGTGCGAAAACTCAATCACCGAGGCCGCAAGAACCGTCGCCACACCTGCATCGACGGCATTGCCGCCGCGCTGGAAAATGCGTAGTCCGGCCTCGACCGAGAGCGGCTGGCCACCGGCGACAACGCCACGTTTGCCTCGAACCACGGGCCGGAACGTGTCAGCATGCGAAGTTGTTAAAGGAAAGCCGGCGAGAATGAAAGACGCAATTAAACAAAAGACGATCAGGCTAGATTTACGGATGAACATCGGTGGGCCACCTCTCTCGAGATTGATGCGCGGAATTGTGCCACAAAGAGGAGCGAAAAGTTTAGCTACAAAGAGGCACAAAAAGCACAAAACAGAATAAAGAGAAAATTTTTGTGCCTTTTGTGCCTCTTTGTGGCTGAACTTTGCTTTGAATTGGTAAGATGGCGTGTAGACAAAAAGAGAGGGCGCTGACCTCCCCCAAGACCAGCGCCCTTGCCTTTATCTCAGTTCTCCCATGGAGAATTAACGACGGGCAAGATACTAACTGCCAACGACCGGAGGTAGGTTGCAGCAAGCTTGTAAAGCCCTTGCGAGGTTGTGACAAAAGTTTTTCGGCGTCACTAAAAGCGAACAACTACCGTCGTTCGGAGACCAAGAATCGAGGATCGGACCTTGTTAAATTCACCAAAGATTGCACCATATGGCTCCTGGAAATCCCCGATCACCTCAGATCTGATCGTGGAAGGATCAGTGGGCCTTAGTCAGCCTTTGTTTGAAGGTGACGACATTTACTGGCTCGAAATGCGCCCAAAGGAAGCAGGCCGGAATGTCATTATTAGACAAAGCGCGGACGGAATTTGCACCGATGTGAACCCGCCGCCTTTTAATGCCCGTACGCGTGTTCATGAGTATGGTGGCGGCGATTATGTCATCGGCCATGGAATTGCTTACTTTTCCAACTTTTCCGACCAGCGACTTTACCGTCAGGTAGGTCTGAATGCGCCTGAAGCACTAACAGCGCCAGGCGAGATGCGTTATGCAGACGGTTGCATGGACCACGCGCGCGGGAGTCTTGTCTGTGTTCGCGAGGACCACACGCGCGCCGGCGCCGAAGCAGTCAATTCGATAGTCAGTATTTTTACGGAGCCCGGTAACGAATACGGCGTGGTCCTGGTCGAGGGAAATGATTTTTATTCGACGCCGCGCCTGAGTCCGGACGGGACTCAACTGGCCTGGCTCACCTGGAATCATCCAAACATGCCGTGGGATGGCTGCGAGTTGTGGGTCGGCGAGTTTGGCGAAGACGGCAAACTGGCTTCCACACGATGGGTCGCAGGTGGCACTGCGGAGTCGATTTTTCAGCCGGAATGGTCGCCTGACGGCGTTTTGTACTTCGCATCGGACCGAAGTGGCTGGTGGAATCTCGAAAGAATCACGCCCGATGGCGGTATCGAAAATGTCTACCAACTCAAGGCTGAACTGGGCATGCCGCAGTGGATTTTCAGTATGTCGGCTTACGCCTTCGCTTCGGCAGACACGATCGTCTGTAGTCACATCGACCAGGGCGTTTCCACGCTTTCGACCGTCGATGTGCAGACCGGGAAGATAACGCACATCGATTGTCCCTACACGGATATTCAGTTTGTGCGCGCTGCAAATGGCCACGCCGTGTTTCGCGGTGGATCGCCGACAGATGTGGCTGCGATCGTGAAATTTGACGTGGCGACAGGCGCGTTTGAGATATTGCGCAAGTCGAACGATCTCGAGGTTTACCCGCGGTATTTTTCGGTGCCGCGTGCGATCGAGTTTCCGACTGAGGGCGCTCTGACTGCGCACGGTTTCTTTTATCCGCCGCAGAATCCCGATTACCGCGCGCCCGAAAATGAGAAGCCGCCGCTGATCGTGAAGAGTCATGGTGGACCGACCGCCGCAGCTTCGACCGCGCTCAGCTTGTCAGTCCAATACTGGACCAGCCGAGGGTTTGCCGTGTTGGATGTGAACTACGGCGGCAGCACCGGTTATGGTCGACAATATCGTGAAAGACTTAACAAGAAATGGGGCATCGTCGATGTTGACGATTGTGTGAATGGTGCTCGTTATCTTGCGGACCGAGGGGAAGTCGATGGCGACCGGTTGATCATTACTGGCGGCAGCGCTGGTGGGTATACCACTTTGTGCGCGTTGACGTTTCGGAAGGCGTTCAAAGCCGGGGCGAGTCATTTCGGGATCAGTAATACGGAGTCGATGGCGCGCGACACCCACAAGTATGAGTCGCAGTATTTGACTGGATTGCTCGGCCCGTACCCCGAGCGCAAAGACATCTATTACGATCGCTCACCGATCAACTTTCCCGAGCGTTTGTCGTGTCCGGTGATTTTCTTTCAGGGACTGGAAGACAAGGTGGTGCCGGCGGACCAGGCGGAGACGATGGTCGAGGCGATCAGGGCGAAGAAGATTCCGGTATCCTACGTCGCCTTTGCGGGCGAGCAGCACGGTTTCAGGCAGGCAAAGAACATCAAGCGCGCGCTCGATGGCGAATTGTATTTCTATTCGAAAGTTTTCAACTTCGATCTCGCAGAGCCGGTTGAGCCCGTTGAAATCGAGAACCTTCGGCGACGTTAATTAATCGGTGGATCGGAAGCGGTAGCGGCGGCGCCGTTCCGATCGCCGCCGCGCAACAGAAATGTCTGATCAATGAAGAGCGACATCTTACCGCTCTTCCCGTATTCCAACGGCACTGCCGACAACTCAAAGTTGTCGCCGCTCACCGTCAATTCAAATTTGTAGCCCGTCTTCTCGATAATCTCTTTTGGAAACATTTTGGCCGCACTCAACTGCTCCAGCGTCGCACAGGTGCCGTTAGTCTTTTTGTACGTTATCTCGGCTTGTGCAATCGTATACATTACCCCGATCGCCGTTCGCTCGTTCTGAACGGTTGGTGACGGATTGGACTCACCCGAGATACCTGCCACTGCCATCAAGACCAGATTTTTCGGGATATGAATCTCGTGTAGTGGTCCAAGGCCTTCATTCGAAAGTGAGTATGTGATTGGTTGAGCCGCTGTGCTGGCCCGCACGAGGAACGCACGCGTCTGATCGCTGACAATCGTGGACGGCTGCTCGGCCCACTTCTTGTAACCGTCCATCAGAGCCGAAGAAATGTAGAGCTGCCCTTGCTGTGGCCTTGGCTGCCAGCGAGTGGAGTTCCTGAACTGAACGTCGGCAGAAAGTGTTTCGTGTTTCAAATAGGAGTCGACGACGTTTCGCGTGGTTGCAGGCTCGCCGGAAACCACGAGGAAGTTTCCGACGAAAGCGTACGAGAATATATTTGCGTACGAGACGATCTCGGTATCTTCTCGACGTTCGGTCTGGGCTAACGCGCCGGCGCCTTTGAAGCCGAGGCCTTCGATTATTTTGGGCATGAGCGCGCGCAGTGCTTCTTTGTCTTTGACGGCGATAGCCAGCACTGGTCCATCCTTCGTTTGCTGTTCTTTTACTTCCGCCGTCGGAGCGGCCACGCCTGGAAGTCCGATGACACCCATGTTCTGCATCGGAAGGCCGATGGCGATCTCCGGACCAAGCAGCGGCAACAGATCGTCTTTAATGTTTATCTTCAACCGCTTCTCGATCTCCGCAAAGGGAGATTCGGGTTCCACCTCTTTGACGTTAACGTTATTGCTCTTGTTGGTGATGTATAGCTCTTGCGGCCGCGGCTTCCCCATCTTCATATAAATTTGCGGCAGGTCTAGTGACATCGTGACCATGAGCTCGGTGGCGGCTGGGAAAATGTTTTGCGCTTCAGACGTAATCGGTGGACCCGTAATCAACATCGGCGTGAACGGGATGGCGTCGGCCTTTTCTCCGTTCTGGTTAACGAGCAACGCGCGCAGATCGAATGAGTCGCCTTCAAATGAGAGCGCGAACGCAACGCCGTCGGGCCAATGTGTCTCGCCGCTGCCCAATAACATATAGCCAAGGCCTGATAGAGCATTCGAGATTGAATCGGGTCCGCTGGGCTCATCTTTCGCCTCACCGGGCGTTGCCGTCGGATTCACGACCTGTTCGGTTAATGTGAAGTTGTCCGCTGCTGCTGCTGCTTCCTCCTCCTTTTCCTCCTCTTCACTCTTCTTCGACTCGGCTTGAGCCTGCGCCTGCTTTTCGATCTCTATTCGTTCCTGTTCCCATCTCTTCCGGTTCTCCTCTTCCTGTCTTTCAATCGACTTCGTGTCGAGATAGACGAAGACGAGTTCTGAGCTGAAGCGGTTGTGGGCAGCGCGGAAGTTAGTGTCTTCAGCAAGAAGCTTGCTTCCGGCCGGCTTGAGTTGCTTGATGGTCCATGGCGTGGGGCTAAGGACGACGAGCGACCCGAATTGTTTGAGATGGAACCTGGGAGGCGGCGGCGGTTCTTTTTTCTGCGGCAGGAAGTTCAGTGATTTATCCGGAGTAGGCAAAGGATCAGGCTGCGACGGTGATAACACCTTTGGCAGAAACTCATTCAAACTAACGCTAAACTTCGTCGCCTCTTCAGCCGAAGCAAACTCGATCGCGATCAGTGCTTCAGGGAGATCTTTAGCGTTGTTGCTGCGCCAGCCCGTCACCAACAGACGTGAAGTCATTACCTCTTCTGCGTGCGTGTTCAGCCATCTCACGATCGCTCGGAACTCTTTTGGTGGATTAGCGAGCTTCAAAACGGGCTCGAGTAGATCGTTTATAGCACTGGAGCGAATGAGCTGTCCGGCGCCTCGCACCTCGCCGTAGATGATGTACGACTCTGCCGGCACGAGCGTGTCGAAAGTCGGCGCGGGAGCTTGCGGAGCTGCCGGTTTTGGTTGTGGCTTCGGAGTTGTTTGTCGTTTTTGCTGTGCTGTGGCCGTGAGGGTGATAAGGAACAGCAACGCGATCACTGCCGGGTATTTATATTTCATGGGAGTCCGACCTAGCCTTTAGCCACATTTGTGCTGTTTGTGGCGCCAATTCAAACTGTGCCTCTTTGGGCTTGAACACTATAGCCCCGATCGGCCACTCTTTTCCAAGCTTTTTGCTCACTTCTTCGAAGATCGGGCGCACGAGTTTTGCAGCGTCTGAGCCGTGTGCGTTCTTCAAGTAAACAACGACGAGAAGCTGTGCGTTCTCGGGGTCAGGCGGCGCGTCGGGTTCGAAAGCTATACCTGCGAACCAGCCTTGCGTACGAAAGCCACCGAGCTGAGTTGACGTTCCAGTCTTGCCGATGACGTAGGCGGGAAGGGAATCGAGTCCTGCTTTTTCGGCAGTGCCGAATGTAACCGCGCCGCGCATTCCGTCGAGCAACATCGATCGCTCTTTATCGCCGATGAGGAGTTGTGCGCGAACTTTGCGGACGCCGTCGAAGTTTGGTTTGAGAAGTATGCCGCCGTTGAAGAGTGCGGCGTACGCGGTTGCCAACTGCACGGGAGTGACTTGAAGAAATGGACCTTCGCCTAGCGCACTCTGCGGTTGAAATCTGCCGCGCGCCAGCACCCCGGAAGTTTCGCTTTGGCCTTCGATGCTGGTCGGTCGGCCGAAGCCAAACTCGTGGAGTAGTTGGACAAAGGTACCGCCGTCGAGTCGCTCGCCGATCGTGGCGAAGAAGTAGTTACATGAGTAAGCCAGGGCATCAGCGGGATTGAATGGCGGCAGTTTTCGCGGATGGACGCAGGCGTCGATCACGTCATCGCCTTTGTATCTTCTGCGGCAACGGATGCGCGTGTCTTCAGTGATGACGCCGGCGCGCAGTGCGGCGAGAGCCGTGAACGCTTTGATCGTGGAGCCAGGTGGAAACGCGCTCTTGAAAGCGAGTTCGGCATTGACTACGGCTCGGATGAGTCCTGTCTGTGGATCGAGAACGACGATCGCGCCCTCGCGTGCGCCGAGTGCTGCTGCGGCAATCGCCTGAAGGTTTTCATTCTTTAATTGACCATCATGGTCCAGGTCAGCGTTCAGCCTGGGTTCGGTTTGTGTTATCCGTTCGGGCGCGTTGGTTGAGTGTGCGAGGGAGAAGTAGGAAAGGATGAGGAAGGCTGGTATCAAAAGTAGGAGGACCAGCCCGGGTGTTGGCTTTTTAGCGAGTCCAAACATGGACCGCATTATTGGTTTCGTTGGGTTATCGGAACACGAGTTTGGTATCAGTGTGAGGTCAGGTTAGCCCTGCGTGTCGGGTTGTTTCGTACGGTGCTGTCAGGTGTGGGAATCCACACCGATTTCCCACGGGGATTTCTCACGCAAAGGCGCAACGGCGCAACGAAGACGCAAAGAAGAGCCGCGAATCTTTCGGCATAAAAATGTAACCTGGCGTGGCCCAATAATCTCGGAAAAAGAGTGTTGCAAATTCCCGCGCTCGCGGGTAGATTGATTTGGTTGCTTACAAGGTAGTGGGTGCTCTCCCGACAGGGGGAATCCCTGCCTTCACTCAATGCGGGGAGGATTAAACTGTGCCGACCGGAACTTGCCCGGAATGTGATGCTGACGTCCACGTGGATTTGGACACGGACAAGGGCGAAATAGTGTCTTGTGAAGAGTGTGGGACAGAATTGGAGGTCGTGGGCCTCGATCCTGTCGAATTGGATATCGTAGAAGAGGAGATCGACGAAGACGAGGACGAAGACGAATACTGAAGAAAGTCGAACAGGAGCATACAGCAGGGGCACGCAACAACTTCGGTTTTTCCTGCTCCCGCCGTCTGCCTCTGCTCTCGTTTTCGCTACTTGCTGGCTGCTCGATACTCAGAACGGCTCTGTCTCAAAGTTAAGCCCCTCGGTCCCTCGACTCTGATCGTGTGTACTTGCCCATCTCGTCTCTTTTCCTCGGGCGGATAAAAGGCCAACACGTAAGCGGAACTGACTTCCTCCGCCAGCGCGCGAAACAACGGGGCATAGTCTTTTTGATTCGCGTAAACATTTCGACCGCCCGTCAACTCTGCTAACCCGCTCACGTCGAGCGGCGTCGGCAGTGGGTCCTGCGTTGACGACGCCATCACGCGCGAGTACGACGGTAGGGTCACCACAAACACGCTTACGTCCGCAGCATTGGCGCGCTCGATTACCGTCTGCGACGAGACGGTGTCGCCTACTGGAAAACCGTCTGTCACCACGAGCACCGCGCGCTTCATCAAACGCTTCTCGCGCGTGCGCGGCGCGTTTCTTACAAGCATCCGGATCGCGTCGTCAACGGCGTCGTAAGTGTGGGTCGACAAGCCGTTGGGCGCGTCGCGTGCGATTCGTTCGAGCGCTTCGTCGAGCTTAGTGGGATCTGAAGTTAACTTTTGAACTGTCTTAACACGCATGCCGAAAGTCGTCACTGCATAGACGACCGGATGACTCGCGAGCTGATTTGAAAACGACTGGAGCGCGTTGCGAAGGCGAATAATCTCTTCGGTCGTCATGCTGCCTGAAACGTCGAGCGCAAAAACAATTGCGAGCGGCCGCGACTCGCCCTGCCGTTTCTCGATCTGGAAGAACGAAATCGGCTGCTCGACACCGTCCGAGTAGACCTTGAAATCTTCCTGACGCAGGTTGCGAATTGGACGGCCCTCGACGTCCATCGCCGTCACGTCGACTGACACCAGATCGGTGTCGAAGCGCACGATGTCTTCTGGTTCCTGTTCTTTTGGAAAGACTTTCCGGGGTCGCTGGGTTTGATTTACGGGTTCCTGGTTTTGAGGCACACCGGGCGCGGCTAGTGCGAACAGCAGAAGGAGAGGAAGGGATAATTGCGCTATAAAAGCCGCCGGTTTTTTCATTAATGCTCTTTCTTTGGGGCGCCGCTCAGGAATTATACGGGCGCGACCTGTGGAAGCAAACGGTGATATCATCCCGAGCGTCTTAAGTCCGTAAATCAGGAGCTATTACGTGGAGGACAGCTAATGAGGTTCAAGAAAAGTCTGTTTGTGGCGGCAATGATTCTGGCCGGCGCGTCCGCTTCGATGGCTCAGGATAAGTCGCTGGGTACGATTAAGGGCAAAGTTCGTGTCGAAACCGGCACCCCGGCGGGCGTGAGTGTTGTCGTGCGGCGCGGAGAGACTGAAGTTACACGCTCGACCACCAGCAAGGACGGAGACTTTGTTGTCTCGAAGCTGACGCCCGGGATTTACGGATTGACTTTTCGCAAGCCCGGATTGAGCGTCGGCACGATTGAGGATGTGGAAGTCAAAGCGGGCAAGACGCGCTCGCTTGGCGATCGGCTGGTACTGACTATTGATGAAGGTTCGATCGCGTTCCTCAGTGGCAGCGTGTTCACTGCGGAAGGTCGAAGCGTTCCGAATGCGAAGGTGGAGTTGTTGCGGATACTTCAAGACGGGACGACGAAGAAGATCGATGGACGAATCACGACGGAGACTGGTTCGTTCAAGTTCCGGCTATCGCCCGATGCCGGGAAGTATCGCGTGAGTGTTAACCCTGACGGTGCGGAGCCAGTGACGAAGGATGTAGACATTGATGGCGCCGCCGTTTATCGCGTCGCGCTGAACCTGCCCCCAAAGTCTCAATGAGTACAGAAGATCGCGAAGAATTCCTGACTGCCCGCCAACTCGCTGCGTTCTTGCAGGTCAGTGAATCGACCGTGCGGCGCCTGGCTGCAAAGCGACGCATTCCGTCAGTCAGGCTCACACCGCGGATCATCCGCTTTCATCTCGACGCCGTTCGCGAAGCACTCGACGTGCCTCGCTATCGCGTTCGTCACGGGGAGTACACAGAGCCTGTCGACGATGCGCAAATGTCCTTCGACCAGTTCTTCCTGACTTCCTAACGCTTGTTTCCACGCTGCTGCGGATTGAACTCAATCCATTTATCGTTCTGCTTGATATAGACTCGCGGCTGCTGAATTCGGAATCCCTTGCTAAATCCCGGATTTGCTGCGAGAAACTTTTTCACCGTTGATTGATCCCCAGTGGCCACGCGCCACTTGCCATCCTCGCGCAGTAGATACTGCTGGACCACGATCTTTCCTTCAGCCTGTATCGGAGTCACAACGCGCCCGTACAGCACTGTATCGACGACCGCCAGATTGCCCATCACTCGCGTCGCGCCGATATCCATCCGATCGAGTTGGTAAAAGTCCTGCGCGCGTTGAAGGGCACTCACAAAACGCTCGCGCGACATGCGGCTGCGCGCAGAGCCAGGCAGTAGCTCGTAGAGACTTTCGTAGTTGTGAGCTTTGAGCTGGTCGAAAACATTCTGGACCGTGGCGCGCACGTCCGTCTGATCCGACGCCTTCACGATCGCGCCGGAAGAAAAGATAGTTAGAATCGCAATACTAAGAACGTACTTCTTCATCCTCGTCCTCTTGGTTGTCTTCATCATCGCTCGGGAGCGTCGCTCGGAGTTGCTGCCGGTAGTTGAGAAACCAGCACACTGCTCCAGCCGCTGCTGCCACGAACGCCTTCTCGTAATCTCCGCGAAACACAAAGACCACAGCGATCACGCCACCCACGCCGGCCAAAATCATCCACAACGTCTTCATTTCACATTCACCGGCACGGTCACATCCATTGCGCCGGGCGCGTAACAAACCTTGTCGTCACATGCCTGGACGCGCAATTTCGCTGAAAGGTTGTGTTTGCCCCGGCTCGCGCTCTTGTCAGCCTTGAGTTGTACTTTGATCTCCGTCTCGCCTTCATAAACTTTCAGCGGTGTTTCCGAGAAGGCGAACGTCCTGAGAAGCGGATCGGGATAGGTGATGAACTCGACCGAGATTCCTTCCGCGGGCTTGAGCTCGATCTCCGTCGCTTTCAGATACGACTGGCTCGGCGGATTAGCGTTGACGTGATAACCGTTTTTGATCTGCAGGCGCACGGGCACGACGCCTGACTCACCCTGCGCGAGCGTGGTTTCCTGCGGCACTGCTTTTACGACGTCGACAGAGTTGATTCGCGGCGGCTCGGTTTCGGTTTTTTCTGGTGCGGGTTGTGTGCGCGTACACGCGGTCAACAAACACAACCCCACCAGCAAGATTTGTTTTCTCATAAGTTCAGTCTAGTAAATCACTGCGGAGACGGTGTCGCCAATGCCTGCGCCAACCGGATCCGTTTCGCGCGCCGCCACAGGTACCGGATCATCAGACCCGAAGGCAATAGCACAAACAACGCGACCGGGACCATCATGATCAGAAAACGGGCAAAGAACAACACCAGGTCTGACGCCAGTGTGATGCTATCAGAAACAGCCTCGCGCAAACTCTGTCGAAAGCCGGTGTCCGTGACTGCTATTACCGGTTTAGGCGTCTGAATGTTCACATTGATCGTTGAGAGGCTCGAGCGGTTTTCCAGAAAGCGCTTGCGTCCTTCAAGCTTCTCGATGTCTGTGCGAACTTCGGCTATCTGTCGTTGCACTTCGAGTGCATCGGCAATCTTAATCGCCTGGCGCATGATTCCGAGAAACTGAACTTCGAGTGCTTTTTGAGTTTTGATTCGGGCTTCGAGATCGATGAAGTCTTCAGTGACGTCCTGGCTGGTGACGTTTTCTGAAGGAGTGTTGCCGGCGAGTTTCTTGATCTCGTCAAACGCGCGGCCGAATTGATTTGACGGCACTCGAACTACGAGTTTGATATCGAGTGTGCGCTGCGCGGGATCGTTACTCTCGCGTTGTTTGGCTTCGGAAGTGACGACGAAACCGCCGTGCGTCTCGGCGATTGATGTCACCTGGTGTTGTGCGTCTGTCGTTGAAGGAACTTCGATCGTGATCTCCGCATTACGGATGATCTTGCGATCGACGGCTTCAGTTGTTTCACCTGCTTTATCGAGCTGAGTCAGTGACGCTTTCTCAGTTACATCGAAGGAGCGGTCGGTCTTTACAGGCTCGGTCGTCACCGCCGGCACGTCGTTTCTCTGGGCCACCGTCTCAGTTGCTGCCATACGTTGGGACGAACACGAGAGGGAAAAACTCAACAGAGCGAGTAAGAGAATGATCGGAGATTTCATGATTGGCCTCCATGCAGTATCGGGATTACAGCGTTTGAACGTCAGATACTCCCCACACTTGCACGCCCATCGGCCCGGGGCCAACGTGAGTTTCCACAGTGAAGCGGGGTGGAAGCCCTTAATTTATGGTCTAGTCTATACTCAATCTACGCCTGCCATGAACGATGGCAGCAACGGTGATCGTGCCTTCATCGATGCGATAAATGATTCGGTAGCTGTAAGCGAACCATTCACGGATATTGTCGTCATTTAGCTCAGGCACTACACGACCGGCAAAAGGGAACTGTGAGAACTTGCGCGTGATCTCTAAAATCGTCTTCACAACGGCTTTGGAGTACGCAGGTGAGTCGAGAGATATATATCGGGCGATTGCTTCTAGATCGTCAGCCGCTCGGGGTGACCATCTTACTCGGTAAGCCATTTGCCTAACCGTTGCTCCACTTCCTCTTGTGAGAGTGTTCCTTGAGTGTCGGCTATTTCAAGCCCGTTGCGGACTTTTTCGATGACATACAGGTGATACTGAATGTCCTCAAGGGAGCAGTCGTCCGGCAATGTGTTTAAGAGCTGCTGAACTTCATTCTTTGCAGTGCTCATGTCAAACAATCTACCACAAATTAATCTGCTGATGTGCGTTTGTGCCTATTTGTGGCTACTCTTCTTCGTCCCCGTCTCTCCCGTCCGGTTTTTTGATGCCGAATTTTTCCAGACGGTATTGGAGGGTGCGGAAGGTGAGGCCGAGGAGCTTGGCGGCCTTCGTGATGTTGTAGTCCGTCTGCTCCATCGCCTGCGTGATCAAGTTGCGCTCGACGTCTTCGAAGTTGATCCCCTCCGCCGGTAACTTGAACGCGCCCTCTGATGCTGGTCCAACTTCCTGCCGCACCTCCGTCGGCAAGTCTTCCAGTGTGATCAGGTCGCCTTCACTCAACAGTATCGCGCGCTCAATCGCCGACTCCAACTGCCGCACGTTCCCGGGCCAACTGTACTCGTTCATCAATTTCTTCGTCTCAGGATCCAGACCAGTTATAAGCCGCGACGTGTTCTTCGTGTGCTTCTTCAAAAAGAAGTCGATCAAGACCGGAATGTCCTCGCGTCGCTCGCGAAGCGGCGGTACGTCGATCGATAACACGTTGATGCGGTAATAAAGATCGTCACGAAAGCGACCATCAGCCACCATCGCGCGCAGGTCGCGATTCGTTGCCGCGATCACACGCACGTCTACATTCATCTCATGCGTACCACCGACGCGCCGGATCTTTCGCTCCTGAAGCGCGCGCAGGAGTTTCGCCTGCATTCCCACATCCAGCTCCCCGATCTCATCGAGAAACAACGTCCCGCGATCGGCGATCTCAAACAAACCCTTCTTCTCGGCATGCGCACCCGTGAACGAACCCTTCTCATGACCAAACAACTCCGACTCCAAAAGGTTCTCATTAATCGCGGCGCAGTTGACAGCCTGAAACATCTCCGTCGCGCGCGGCGACTGATTGTGGACCGCCCTCGCGATCAACTCCTTGCCCGTGCCAGACTCGCCGCGCACCAGCACCGTCGAATTCGATCGCGCCACTTTCAAGATCATCTTCTTCACCGTCTCCATCTTCGGAGACGCAGAGATAATCTCGATGTCGATCGCATCGAGACGATCGAGCGCACGATTGATCGTCTCGAGCAGCGCGGCTTTGTCGTAAGGTTTTTCCAGGTAGTCGAACGCGCCACGCCGCAGCGCTTCTTTGGCCGACTCGATCGAGCCGTGCGCAGTCAAAAGGATCACAATGATCGAAGAATCGTAAGCAAGCAGATGTTGCAATAGCTCGATGCCGTCCATGCCGGTCATCTTCAGATCGGTCAACGCAAGATCGAACCTGCGATCTTTGGCAAACTTGAGCGCTGCTTCACCCGAGGCCGCGGTCGTTACGTCGTAGCCTTCTTCACTCAAAATCATCTCGAGAATCTCTCTCTGAGATTTCTCGTCATCAACTACCAGAATATTCTTTCGTGGCATGTCTGTTCTCACTAGCCGGTAGAATTATCGTAAACGTAGTACCGCTGCCTTCCTTTGATGCGACGCTGATCGTGCCGCCATGATCGTCGATCGCTTTCTTCACGATGGCGAGTCCCAAACCCGTGCCGGTCTCCTTCGTTGAAAAGTACGGCTCGAAGATCTTGGAAATGTCGTCCGCGGCAATACCGCCACCGCTGTCTGTGATTTCAACCTTAACAGAGTTCACCGCAGGGTTCGAAAGCTTGATCGAAATACTGCCGCCCGCACCGTCGATTGCTTCAACAGCATTTATAACAAGATTGGTGAACACTGAGCGCAGCGACTCGCGATCGGCCATGACTTGCGGCAAGGCGCCGTCCTGAACGATCGAGGTCTTGATCCCACATTCTTCGGCCCTGACTTCAACGAGACGCAACGCATCTTCGGCCTCTTCACGCAGGTCGACACTCTGTAACTCGAGTTTCGACGGACGCGAATACTTCAGAAAGTCGCTGATGTGACGATTGATGCGCGCGACTTCAGTTTTCAGTTGATCCGTAAGCCGGACAAACGTCTCTCGCTTCTTCGGATCGGCTGGAGCAAACGACGAGCGCAGGTGATCGAGCGTCAGGTTGATGTAGTTGAGCGGATTGCGAATCTCATGCGCGATCGCGGCCGCGAGTCGTCCGACGACTGCGCCTTTCTCCGCCTGATGAAGCTGCATCTCGAGCTCGCGCGCGCGTGCGAGTTTCGCAGTCATCTCGTTGAACGCACTGGCAAGTGTGCCCATCTCGTCGAGCCGCTCGATTGGAACCTGGACGTCGAAGTTACCACCAGCAACTTTTCGCGCCGCGACAGAGAGCTCTTTCACTGGCCGCGTGAATTTCCAGACAAAGAAACCGGTGACGAGCGTTGTCACGAAAAGAACCGCAAGGGTGTAAAGCGCGGAGCGTGACGACTGCCGCTCCAAAACGTTCGTGAGCGTGTGCGCCGAGTCGAGCACGACGATGATGAAGCGGCGACCTTTGTCAGTCTGAACAGGAAAATAGAACGCGCCTGCTTCTCCGAAGTCGACATTGGTAGACGGCGGAATCCACGACGGGAGCTGTTCGTGCACGTTCGTGTACTGCACCGCGCTTCGGAGCGGCAGTAGCTGGATGTCTTTGAATTGGACGTAACGCGTGGTCTTGTCTTCGCGCTCGCGCGGATTGAACTCCGGAATAATGCTATCCAAGACGTTCCCATCGTCGTCGACCACCAGGATATTTTTGACGCGAACGTTCTTGTCGTTCAGAACCGGCTCACGCAGTCCACCGGTGATCTGGTCGAGATACTGCTCACTTTGCAGACTCTCGAACCCCAGCGCGATGCCGGTCATGATCGCTTGTTCCTGTTCGATGATCATGCGGGCGTTGGCGCGGACCTGGCGCAGGTTGAAGTAGTACTGGATGCCGAGAGTGAGACCGAGCATGAGCGCCAGCAGTAAAAGAAGCCTGGCTCGAAAGCTTTGTATCGTGGCCGGAACCTTCATGCGAAACCTAAGAGGGCTAATCGGCATCTGACGTTGTCACTTCTGGTAAAGAAGGGGCGTTACGCGTTTATCGTTATTTTAAGGTCCGCGAAAATCAGGGAAGTCGCGAACGGTTTTGGGAATAACAGACGGGCTCAAGCACATGGCGTTCCAGCGAAATATGTAAAATCGATTACTTTTTGATTGCCCGCAACTTAAAGGTGATGTTATATTTGCAGCGGTCTCAAATCAATGTCCCCAAGAGACCGCCCGTTTGGGAAACTCTTCCCGCCCTCAAGTTGCAGCAGAAGGTTTGTTCGAAAACACGAAATGAGGCGTTTTTTGAAAGAGCTCGTCACTGCAAGCAGGATTACGGTTTTCAAGATTTACAACACCTAGATTGAGAGGTACTGGGCCTGATGACTCTGCATTTCGATTCCCCTAAGTCGCGCCGGCTTGTTTTTGTTGCATTCGTCTTAATTTGTCTGGTTTTTTCCGGTACAGCCTTCGGGAAAAAGAAAAGCTCTTCGGGCCGGGGTGCCCGCGCTCAGAAATCTAAAAAAGCATCTGCGAGAAACCGCTCCACGTCACGACGTGGCGGGCGTCATGCTGCGGTTGCGAGAGGTTCACGTCGTGGTGGACGAATGTCCGCGCGTGAAGTTCGACGTACCCGAGCAAATACAGCGCGCGAACAGGCTTCAGCAGTTCGTGCAATGGAGAAGCGGCTTCGTCGTCCATTGACCAGGCGCGAGCGCGCCATTGCGATGCGTCAGGTTGCAGGGCGCAATCGTCGTGCGTTGCTTGAAGCTCGTCGTCGTGCAGAAGCTGCACGGCGCGCTGCGATCGCGCGTCAGAGGGCGATCGACAACGCCATGCGCAATGAGGTTCAGGCTTTCATCGCCAAAGACGATGTGAGTGGCGAAGATCCGGAAGTGCGTCGGGTTGCAGTTAACGCGCTCGGCAATCATGCGGGCACAGTGGTCGTGATGGACCCGATGACGGGCCGCGTCTATTCAATGGTCAACCAGGAATGGGCGCTGCGTCGCGGCTTTAAACCGTGTTCGACGATCAAACTCGTGACGGGCGTCGCTGGACTTTCTGAGAATGCGATCCCGCAAGTTGACACCGTGGGCGATGGCTTCCGCCTGGATTTGACCTCCGCGTTGGCCCACTCTGATAACGGATTCTTCCAGCAAGTTGGCACAAAAATCGGCTCGGAGAAAATGGTTAGTTACGCGCGAGAGTTGGGTCTTGGTGAGAAGACTGGCATCAACTTGCCATTCGAGTTCCCGGGCAAGTTGCCGGAAGTGAGACCGGATACTCTCGAAAGACGCATGTTTTCACATGCTGATGGCTTTGAAGTCACGCCGTTACAGCTCGGAACACTCGTTTCAGCAATGGCCAACGGTGGCAAGCTGCTCGTGCCGCAGATCGCGCACAACACCAAAGAAGCGAGCAAAATGGGTGTGAAAGTGCGACGCCAGTTACCCATCACTACAGACGTTTGGCAGCGCATGGTTCCCGGAATGGTGGGCGCCGTGAATTACGGCACTGCTCACAAGTCGTATGATCCAACGCAAACGGTAGTCGGGAAGACTGGCACATGCATCGGCTCAGCAGGCTGGGTTGGATCCTTCACGTCTTATGCTCCGCTCGCGAATCCACGTCTCGCTGTGGTCGTGATCGCGCAGGGAACTGACGGCCGCCGTCATTTTCCAGTCGCAGTGGCCGGAGAGATTTATCGCCAACTGAATCATCGCTTCGGAACTGCAATCAATCTCCAGGTTGCATCGACACTCGATGACGAAGAGAAGGAAGTAGCCGACCAGGAAGCAGCAGCAGACGCAGCGGCCAATGGCGACGACATTACAGAAACTACCAATGGAGAAACGACAAAAGCGGCAACCGCAACAACAACTCCCGTAACTACCCCTGTTGCGCCCGCTGCCGCCAAACCTGCCACGCCTGAACCACGAAACACGGTAAAGCGCGTGCTCATGCCGCTCGAAAAGAAACCGGTTGAAGCTCCGAAAACTAACAACAACAGCACATCAACCACGACAACTAAAACTCCCGCGACTGTTACGCCTGGTGCAGAGCAACGACCCAGGCGAATTCAACCCTGAACGATAACCCTTTAATCTACCCTCTTCTCCTTTGCGCCGGAGTTTTCCTCCTCCGGCGCAATTTTTTGTGTTCTTTTTCTTCTTCATGCGTGCAACGCCTTGACACACTTAATGAAGTTGCAGGAATATTGCGCTCGTTCTATTTACCCAGGTTCTAAAGCACCGAGTGTGCGTCCCCTTGTTTGCAAAGATCGGCAACCGGTCTTTGTTTCACTAGCATCGTAAAAGTTCCCGTGGCGACCGATGAAGGGCTGGGCCCTTGGCGCGCGACTGCTGAATTTGTTTTTGGAGGTTTGTAACAACTAATGAAAAAGCTGATTACGTTTTTAAGTATTTTTACTACAGTCGCGATATTCGCTCTGCCCGTCGCAGCGCGTAATCTCATCGCGCAACCGGATAATGCCTTTCAAGACGCTGCCTGCACAGACGACGCAAAGAATGCTTTGTATGCGTCTTTCCGCGAGAAGAGAACTACCGACCAGGAGAAAGCTTACCAGGATGCTAAAAAGTATTTAGCTTGCCCGGCTACTGGTGAGGTAACTGAAGCACAGCAGAAGATCATCGACTACCTGAAGAACTTCGTGACCAAGTATGAGGACGCCACGAAGAAGGCCAGGTTCCGCGATTTGCTCTACAACCAGATGAAGTATGCGGAGGCATATGCTCTCGGCAAAGAGATTCTCGCGGCTGAGCCTGATAACCTGCAAGTGCTGGTAGATCTCGGCACCAATGCCTACCTGCTGCCACCACTGAAGAATGCGCAATTGACGGCGGAAGGTCTCGGTTATGCGCAGAAAGCTTTGGCGGCGCTTGACGGAGGAAAGACTCTCGAGGACTGGAAGCCGCTCGGCAGCAAAGATGTAGCGGTGGCCTATTTGAACTACAGCATCGGCACGCTCACGCTGGAAAAAGATCCCTTTGGTGCACTTAAAAACCTGATCAAGTCTGCGCAGTTTGAGACGCCTTTGAAGAAGTCGCCTTACACGTACGCCTACATCGCTGGTGCTTATGAAACGGGCCCATACGCCAAGATGTCAGAGGAGTACAAGACGTGCTGCTCAGGCAAGGACGAGACGCCCGATAGCAAACTCATGCTCGCCAACATCAACCAGATTGTCGATCGCATGATTGATGCTTATGCGCGTGCAGTCTCGGTCGCTGGTACTGACCCCAAGTTCACTCAGGCAAAAGCCGGTTGGAACGAGAGTCTGACCACCTGGTACAAGTACCGCAACAGCGACAAGACCGATGGTATGGACCAGTTGGTTGCCGGCATCATGACGAAGCCATTGCCGCCGGAGCCGACACCACTTACATCGTTGCCGTCTACAACGCCCGCTGTTACAACACCGGCGGGAAATTCGGGAGCGCCGGGTAACGGTACAGCTCCTGCCACGAGTACGCCGGCTGGTGCGAAACCGGCTGGTAGTGGAGCCGGGAACGGTGCGGCCCCAGCCACGAGTACGCCCGCTGGTGCGAAGCCGGCTGGCACACCGAAACCAGATAAACCACGCAATCGTCGTTAACCAAGGCTAACAGAACCGAGCGCGGTAGCGCCGGGTCAACTTCAACAGAACGTCTGTTTGTTGAATTTGACCCGGCGCTACCGCGCTCGGTTCTGTGACAACCTTCCTGCGTTTGCTTATAATTCACCGTGTTTTGAAAAATCCCGAAACGATTCCCGATCTGGACCTCCTCGAAACGGTTCTCGCTTACAATTTCAAAGATCGTGTGCTACTCGAACGAGCTATCACACACCGCTCGTGGGCGCACGAGAAAGTCGCGCCCGGTGACGAACTCGAAGCGCGCAAACTCCACAACGAATCACTCGAGTTTCTCGGCGACTCTGTTTTGGGCTTGGTGGTAGCAAATTATTTGTGCAGCTCTTATCCCGGCGGGACTGAAGGCGAGTTGTCGCGAATGAAGCATCGACTCGTCAGTGCGCCCACACTCGCTAAGGCTTCACAGGAACTGAACCTCGGCGACTTCCTTCGTTTCGGACGCGGTGAGGAGAAGAGTGGCGGGCGCCACAAGAACGCTTTGCTGGCTGACGTGTTTGAAGCGATTACGGGAGCGATATTTCTCGATGGCGGTCTTGCAGCAGCGACTTGTTTTGTCTGTTATGCGTTGCGCGATGAACTGGAAGGCGCTGACCCGCTGACGGCAGCCAAAGCAGACTACAAAACGATGCTCCAGGAGCAACTTCAGGCCGAACGTCGCGCGGCGCCGCGTTACACGGTAATCGAAACCCTGGGTCCGCCGCATCAACGTATATTCCACGTCGAGGTGTCGTGGGATAGCGGCAGTATTCGCGGGGAAGGCCCGTCGATAAAAGCGGCAGAAGCTGCGGCGGCAAAGGCCGCGCTCGAGGGAATGAGGGTTTCAGAGGATTCGGAGGCGGATACTGACCTCGAAGTCGAGAGTTAGTTTATCCAACAGATTACCCAGAATGATTATCGCCGTAATCTGCGGATAAAATCTCGTAGTTAAACTTGACCACCGCCAATTACGTATCTAGGATGTTTTTTTAATGGCGACTAACCGTACCACTACCAAGCCAACAACAACCACGCCCGACACGACCGAGGCAAAACCCTCCACGTTGTCGCGGTTCTTCAGCCGTAACGGTCACGACAAGACGCCGCCGCCACCGGTGAAGCCGCAGGGTCCGCCCAAGTCAGTCTGGCGTGAATATTTCGAGTCAGCAGTGGTCACGGTCATCATGGCGCTGTTTGGCATGACCTTCATCGTGCAGGCCGTTAAGGTGCCGACAGGATCGATGCAGAACACGATCACCATCGGCGATCACCTGCTCGTCAACAAGTTTATCTTCGCACCCGGAAAGTCGTTGCCGTTTCTGCCGCAACGCGAGATCAAGCGCGGCGACATCATCGTCTTCAAGTATCCCGGCAACCCTTATGATCCCAAACGTGACGACAGGCCCGACAACCGCCCGATACTCACCAATTACGTTAAGCGTGTGATCGGTTTGCCCGGCGATCGAATCAAGATCCAGGGAAACAACGTCATTGTTAACGGTGAGGTCGTTCCCGAGCATCACATCACTGCTACAGATCACAATCGCAAGGATCCGTTGGAGATTAATAACAACCCGGAACGCAAACCCGGCGAGCTCTACGACGTCTATTACAAACCCGGACCTGCAGATGACGATCAGGAGTACGACGCCTTCCAGGGCAAGGATGAGCTCGTGGTGCCTGAGGCGAGTTATTTCGTGATGGGCGATAACCGGAACAACAGTGAAGACAGTCGTTACTGGGGCTTCGTCCCTCGCGATCTCGTCATCGGTCGTGCGATGTTTGTTTACTGGTCCTACGACGAGAGCGCCGAGTCCACCGAAGGGCCTTTCGGCATCGTCGTCGACTTCTTCAAAAACACGCGCTGGAGCCGCACCGGCACACTCGTTAAGTAGGGCCACAAAAAGGCACAAAGTACAAAAAAGTTGTTCAGAATGACCAGGCGTTCGCCAATTAGTTTTTGCTTGTGGGTGTTCCTGGTCGCGACGTTAGTGTCTTTTGACGTTTCAGCGCAACGGAGGTCGAAGAAGAAGCCCGCGCCGGCGCAGCCGGCGAGTGAACTTACAAAACTACGTGAGGACTACATCAAGGCGACGAACGAGTATAAATCCAGTCTCGGAAAGCTGCTGCCGTATTACGAAAACGACGTGAAGAAGGCTGAAGAGAAGCTCGAGCAGTCGAAAAAGCTACTCGCCGAAGGATTGATCCCAAAGACGCAGGTCGAAGAGAACGAGCGCGCGGTGACGGTCGCTAAACAAAAGATCGGTGAAGTTAATCGCTCGATGACGAGCGCTGACGAGCAGGTCGCAGCCGTGCTCGTGGAAGCAGATGCCAATGAGCAGATAGCGAAGAACCTTCGTCTCGCAAGGCAGGGTCTCGTGCGCACCGCCGCGTTTACGCGTTACACGGGAGCTGGTGGCTGGAACCTCGGCGACTCCTGGAAAATACAGCGCTTCTTTTACGCCACCTTCAACAGGCAACTTCCGATCGCCGTGTTTGGACAGGGACCGATTCACGATCGCTGGCGCTTGGACCATCACAACGCGATGGACATTCAGCTTCATCCCGACGGCGTTGAGGGCCGCGCACTGTTGGAGTTTCTGCAAAAGAACGGAATTCCATATCTAGCGTTTCGGTCCGCAATTCCTGGCACCGCCACTGGTCCACACATTCACATCGGCAGACCATCTCACCGTTACTGATCAGAACTTATGAAGACTTTCTTCGTCTACCTTTCCATCCTCCTGTTACCAACTGTAGTTACTGCTCAAATGAAAACTGGGGAATCTCTCACGGAGAAACAAGCTTCGCACTTCGCGGCGCTCGCGTTGAAGTGTGTGAGTCGAGAATTTCCGAATAAGCCTGAGCACGTCATCAACAATGCGAGTGAGGTCAGCAGTCCGAAGCTTTTGCACCCGGCCTTCTACGGTTGTTACGACTGGCACTCGTCTGTGCATGGCCACTGGATGCTGGTGCGACTGTTGAAGATGTTTCCAAACCTGCCGGAGTCGGCCCACGTGCGTGCGGCGCTCGGCGCGAATCTCACGGCTGAAAACATCCGCGCTGAAGTTGCGTACATGAAGCAGCCAAACCGGCAGTCGTTCGAGCGCACATACGGTTGGGCCTGGGCCTTGAAACTCGCCGAGGAGCTCAATTCGTGGAACGACGTTGAGGGAAAGAAGTGGTCCGAGAACCTGCAACCGCTTGCCGAAGCACTCACCAAGTCGTACCTCAATTTTCTTCCGAAGCAAACCTATCCCATTCGCACCGGCGTGCATCCAAACACCGCGTTTGGTTTGGCGTTTGCGCTCGACTACGCAAAAGCGGTTGGCGAGCAGCAGTTGGAAGCGTTACTCAACGAACGCAGCCGAACGTATTACGCAAAAGACACTGACTATCCGGGCGCCTGGGAACCAGGCGGTGAAGACTTCTTTTCCGCCGCGCTGATGGAAGCCGACTTGATGCGTCGTGTCATGAAGCCGGCGGAGTTTGCGACATGGTTTCACCGGTTCCTGCCGGACGTCGCGAAGGGTGGCCCAGCGGCGTTGCTGCAACCGGCGATCGTGACGGATCGCAGCGATCCGAAGCTCGTACATCTCGACGGTTTGAATCTGAGCCGCGCGTGGTGCATGCGAAGCATCGCGGCCGCGCTTCCCGCAAACGATCCGTCCCGTAAGATCCTTGCGGCAGCCGCCGACAAACACGCTGCCGCTGCCTTGGCCCACGTCGCCAGCGGCGACTACGCCGGTGAACACTGGCTCGCCTCGTTCGCCGTGTTCTTGTTGTCAAACGAGAAGTAGCCACAAAAGGCACAAAAAGCACAAAAGAATACTGTTACTCCAAAGGCATAAATTCGCTTTTGGGCTTCTTGTGCCTTTTGTGGCTAAAGGTTCTACGCAAGTCTTCCCTGACTCTACCGTTCCATTACCGCCATGAAGACCATAATCCTTTCAATCTCCGCCTTTGCCTTCCTGCTGCTCAACGCTGTCGCGCAGCAACCGAACTACTCCCAACTGAAGAACGACGCCGAAGCGCAGTACGCGCAGGGCTCGTACGCTCGCGCCAACGAGATCTATTCCCGAGTCGACAAGAGCAAACTGAATCCGACTGAAGTCCGTTGGGTTGAGTTTCGTCTTGCCGACACGTCCTGGCGGGCTGAGGCTGCGACACAAACGTCCGACACTACGCGCCTCGAGCAGGCCCAGAAACAACTCGAAGAGCTCATTCGCGTAAAAGACAAAGACATCGATCGCGATCTCGTCAGGGCGGAAGCTCACGAGTCACTCGGCGATTTCTTCTGGCGTCGCGGCAATGCTAACTGGGGCAACGCCTGGCCACATTACCTACAAGCCCTCGACTGGTGGGCCGGACAGCGCGACATCAATCTTGCCCGCGATCGTTACGTCCGGATCGTCTTTCGCGCCGAACGGCCGCCGTTGCTGAACAATGATTACTATTACACGATCTACGGCAACTACATCCCGCTCGACGTTCTCGAAAACGCACTCAAGATCAGCACTTCGGCAAACGACATCTCGCACCTGAACTTTCTGATCGCGATGACCATGCGTTACACCGGCGGCAATTACACCGCTCGTTATCGCGTGCCCGATCAGTTTGAAGAGGCACTCAAGGCGGGAAAGAATTCCGATTGGTATGACGACGCGCTTTTTCACTACGCACAGTGGATGGGCAATTACGGCTCGGTCCAACCGCTCGAAGACGGCCAGTTGCAGGAGCAACCTGATTACGAGAAAGCACTCGAGCTGTACCGCCGTTTGCTGCGAGAGTTTTCCAAGGGCGAGAGTCGTTACTACGACTCGGCTCTGGAGGAGATCAAAAACATCACCGAAGCGTCGATGTCGATCGCCGTCTCGAATATTTTTCTGCCCGATTCGGAGCTCATGTTTGCCTTGAATGCGCGCAACGTCCGGCGCGTCGATCTCGCACTCTACAAGATCGACCTGACGCGCGACGTTCATTACATCAGCTCAGTTGAGGAAGAGGACGGCGAGAGCGATCCGGCGCCGTGGATTCAAAGAGTTCCGACTGCCGGTCGTGCACCTGTTAAGACGTGGAGCAAGAATATTCCCGACAGCCAGTCGCACAAACCTTTCTCGGAGCAGAGCCGCATCGAAGGGAAGTTGCCGGTCGGAGCATACCTGCTCGAAGCAAAAGGCGGCTCACTAACATCGCGTGAGATCGTTCTCGTTTCTGATGCGACGCTCGTGCTGAAGTCGTCCTCTACCCAGGCGCTCGCGTTTTTCACAAACGCATTGACTGGCGCGCCAATCGCCAACGCAACTGTCGCACTTTGGGAGAGCTACTACCTGAATGGTCGCTGGCGTTGGCGTCGTGTGCGGCAAACGACTGACGCTAGCGGTCTCGCACGTTTTCAACTGCGAAGCAATTCTGATAACAATCGAAGCCTCTACGCGACGGCCGCGATCAACGACCGCCAGGCATTTGCTTCAGGTTACGCTTACACAACTACCCGAAACCAAGGCTGGCGCATCTACGCCTTCACCGATCGTCCGGCTTATCGACCCAAAGAAACGCTGCAGTGGAAACTCATCGCCCGACATGCGAATGGCGGCGCCTATTCCACTCCCGCAAACCAGACCATCGAATACGTCATCAACGATCCACGCGGATCGAAAGTCACATCCGGCAAAGCGACGTTGAATGCGTTTGGCAGCTCGTGGGGATCGTTAGAGCTCGGCGAACAACTACCCTTGGGCGAATACAGCATCACGTTTTCGGAAGCGGAATCTAAGCAACAGATCGGTAGTGCAAAACTGTTTCGACTCGAAGAATACAAGCTGCCTGAGTTCAAAGTTGGAGTGAAGACGCCCGAGCAGGACGGCAAGAAGAAAGCGTTTCGCGTGGGCGAGAAAGTCGAAGTCGAGATTCAGGCTGACTATTACTTTGGTGGTCCAGTCTCGAACGCGTCGGTCGAAGTAGTTGTTTACCAGCTTCCGTTTTATCACTACTGGTACCGGCCACGTGAGTACTCCTGGTACTACGACGACATGGAGATTCAGCGCCAGAACTACTACGGCGGCCAGGGCTCAGTGGTCAAACGCGAAACAATTAAGACCGATGCGACCGGAAAAGCGAAGCTTACATTCGACACGCCGGGCGAGAACTACAACCAGGATTACGAATTTAACATCGAGGCGCGCGTGGTTGATTCCTCACGCCGCGAGATCCTCTCGAGCGATCGAGTGCGCGTGACGCGCCAGCGTTATTACGTCTACCCGCGTTCGGAAAAGTACATCTATCGCCCGCAAGACAAAGTCACTGTTGATATCAAGGCGCTCGATGCAAACGAGCAGCCGGTTCAGACCGAAGGAGTAGTGAAAGTCACGCGTGATTACTGGTGGGAAATCTGGATCGATCCGCGTGGTCGCGAAGTGAAAGGCGAAGAGTTGCGGCAGCTACAACAGCGATCGGAATTCTTTCCGCCAGTCACGCCGCGAGGTCAGGGCCGTTGGCGACTAAAGTTTCGCGGCTATCAACGCGATGAGATTCTTACGCAGACACTGAAAACTGACGCCGAGGGCGTTGCGCAACTCAACTTCACGCCCGAACGCGAAGGCTATTATCGCGTGGCGTGGCAGAGCAGCCAGGGCGCTGATCCAAAGCGCGATCGCTTGCTGCCACCAGTGAAGGCCGAAACGTACGTGTTCGTCGCAACGAACACGACGACCGATCTGGGTTATCGCCGCGAAGGGCTCGAGCTCGTCGTCGATAAAGACACGTTCCGGGCGGGACAGGTGGCGCCGGTCATGATCAATGTACCTGCGGCTGATCGTTACGTTCTATTTAGCGTCGAGGGGGAGGACTTGTTTAGTTATCAGGTAGTCCATGTCACCGGGAACACGAAGCTGATCGAAGTGCCGATCGAGGAGAAGCATATTCCCAACATTTATCTCAGCGCGTTGATGATCAGCGATGCTAATTCTTATTCCGATACCAAACAGGTCGTCGTGCCGCCGGTTGAGCGATTTCTGCAAGTTGCAGTAAACGCCGATCGCGAGCAATACCAGCCACGAGAAGAAGGCACCCTCGCGATCAGTGCGAAAGATGCGTACGGACGTCCGGTGTCGGCTGAGATCGCGTTGGGTCTCGTAGATGAATCGGTGAAATATATTCAGCAGGACTACGCCGGCGATCCGAGACAGTTCTACTACGGTCAAAAGCGACCGCACGCCGTGCAAACCTCATCGACGCTGGATCAGAAGGGTTATGCGCGTTACGTCGAAGTTGAGCCAGGCGAGCTTCGTGATAGCAGAGAAGTGATTGAGTATGACGAAGTGCCCCCGGTGCGTAGAGACGGCGGTTATCCTGCTGCAGGTGTTGGAGCTGCGGATAAGTCTGAAAATAATTTCAAGCTTGATGGACTTGCAACGAGAAGTATCAGAGGACAAGTGCTGAAGGATTCGGCGGGGAACGCACCTGCTCCCACTCCGGTTCCGAACGCGGCTACCGCACAGGAACCCGCAGTGCAGGTGCGAAGCGATTTTCGTTCGACAATCCTTTGGCTGCCTGACGTGAAGACTGACGCTGACGGCACAGCAACAGTAAAGGTGAAATATCCTGACTCGTTGACGACGTGGTCCGCAACGGCGCGCGTCGTGACTGCCGGTAATCAATTCGGTATCGGCAATTCAACGACACGAACAAAGCAACCGCTGATCGTCCGACTCCAGGCGCCTCGTTTCTTCGTCGTCGGCGATCAGGTCACGGTGTCAGGCGTTATCAACAACAACACAAATGAAGCGATGATGGTTACGCCGGAGTTGAATGCAGATGGCTTGTCCGTGACGGGATTGCTCATCGACGGCAAACCCGTAAACAGCGCACAAACGCCAATAGAAGTAAAAGCCAACAGCGAAGCGAGAGTCGATTGGCTCGTGGCAGTTACTCACGCGAGCGAAGCGAAATTGAAGGTCGAAGCGCGTGGCAGCAAGTATGCCGATGCGATGGAAAAGAAGTTCACGATCTTCGAGCATGGCATCGAGAAGTTCGTTTCGCGGTCCGGCAAGATGCGTGGTGACAATGTCTCGATCAAGCTCGACATTCCCAAAGAGCGCCGCGCTGATTCGACAAAGCTCACCGTTCAGATCGCGCCCAGCATGGCGACTACGATGCTCGACGCGCTGCCGTATCTGATCGATTACCCGTACGGCTGCACGGAGCAGACGATGAGCCGGTTCCTGCCGGCAGTGATCACTGCAAAGACGCTGCGGGATCTCGGTCTCAAGCCGGAGACTGCGATGCACAAGATCTTTGGCGGTATCGAGGAATCGAGTGCTACGGCAACTCATCCGAACGGCCGCCGCGATCTGAAAGAACTGGACGACATTACGAAGAAGAGTCTTCAACGTCTTTATGACTTCCAACACACCGATGGTGGCTGGGGTTGGTGGAAAGACGGTGACAGCGATCACTTCATGACTGCATACGTCATTTGGGGCATGAGTCTCGCTCGCCAGGCCGGCATCGATGTCAAGTCAGACGCGCTCGAGCGTGCGGTAGCGTTTCTCGACAAGGAGCTGGTTGAAGAAGAGACGAGTTACGACGCGCAAGCGTGGATGCTCCACTCGCTGGCCGTGTATCACGCGACGCGCAAGCAGACGGAAGTCAGCAAGTTTCAGAATGTTGCTTTCGATAACCTTTGGAAGAATCGCGATCGGTTGAATGCTTACACGCGCGCGTTGCTCGCCCTCGCGGCCCACAACTACGGCTATCGGGATCAGGCAAAGACGCTCGTCGCGAACCTTGAAAACGGTGTGAAGATCGATTCGCGGCCTGACACTTCAATCGTGCAGCAAGGCGCGCAGTCGTCTGATCCGTCCGTGATGGGAACGGCGCATTGGGGCGAGGATGGTGTCTACTGGCACTGGTCGGAAGGCGGTGTCGAGGCGACTTCGTTTGTGTTGCGTGCGCTCCTCGCGATCGATCCGCAGAACAAGTTGATCGAGCCGGTCACGAATTGGTTAGTGAAGAATCGTCGTGGCGCGCAGTGGAGCAACACGCGCGATACGGCGATCGTGGTTTTGACGCTGAACGATTACTTGCGCGTCAGCGGTGAGGTGCAGGGCGCGATGAGTTACCAGTTGGTCGTCAATGGATCTGCGGTCGCCACTAAACAGATCACTGCTGAAGACGCGCTGAGTGCGCCGAGCAAGTTTGCGATCTCCCGCGAGCTGCTGCGCGATGGTGCGAATGAGATCAGCATCGTGCGGAATAGTGGCAGTGGTTCAATCTATTTCTCGGCGGCGGCAGAGTTCTTCAGTTTGGAAGAGCCTTTGAAACCGGCGGGGAACGAGATCTTCGTGAAGCGCCAGTATTTCAAACTCGTGAATCATCCGACGTTGTTGAAAGGATTCGTTACGGAACGAGTGCCGTTGAATGATGGTGAGACGGTGAAGAGCGGCGACCGTGTTGAAGTGGTGCTCACGGTCGAGGCGAAGAACAACTATGAGTACCTGCTGTTTGAAGATCTGAAGCCGGCGGGACTGGAGGCGGTACAGATTCGCAGTGGCGAGAGTTTGTTCGTGCGCCAGTTGAAGTCAGGTGGTGGGTTCACAGGACAGCAGCGCTGGGTTTACCAGGAGCTACGCGATCGCAAAGTCGCACTGTTTATCGACAAACTGCCGCAAGGCGTCTGGCAACTGAGTTACGAGATGCGCGCCGAAGTCCCGGGCCAATTCCACGCGCTCCCGGTCCTGGGCCATGCGATGTACGTTCCCGAGATACGAACCAACGGCGCCGAAACGCGTCTCCAAATCGTGGATTGAAATCCGTGTAATCCGTGTTACCGGATTTCGTCGAGTCGCGCTTTCGCTTCCTGGATCAGGGCTCGGACCTTCGCCAGATCATCAAGCGAGAGCGTCGCGGTGGCACGGTCGCAGATACCCGTTGTGATTATCACGGCCGTGCCACGTGATGTCTGCCGAAAGACACCAATCTCCAGATCGCCCTGCGTCTTGTAGCGCGCCTCAAATCCGGCCAGCTTCGTGGCGCTTTCATCCACGCGCCCGATCGCGTCAATCGCATTCAGCAGCGGATCGATTTCTTCAAAATCTACAAACGCACGATTATCGTCAGGACGATCGCCACCACTCTCTCTCAAAATGACGACGATACCTTTTGCGCGCGCCACATTCCCGAGCTCGCGCATCTCAATCGCATCGATCCGCACGCCGCGAACTTCAACAGTCGTGATGCGAGTGAAACCCTTGATCACCACCGTGCTGTGCCGGTCTTCGATCGCCTCGAGTTTGGTGCGGGGCTCGAGTGGCTCACAACCTACTTTCCGCCAGAACTCCGGTCCAGGTCTCTGGGCCAGCGCCGGGCCCGCGCAGAACAACACTAACATCGAGAATAGAATCGTTCTTAGGTACATGAGAATCTCCAAGGGAGAGTAGGTTTGTTGAGCAGTCTTCACTCACAAGTCCGTCATGAGTTCCAAAAAATAACACGAATCCGTAAAATCCGTGCCCGATGACTGAAGATTTTTACTGCGACGAGGTATTGAGCGGGCGAACTCCGGTGAAAGTCGTTCGTGAAACCGGTAACGTGCTTGCTTATCACCATACCAGACCATTCTGGCCCGTGCACATCGTGGTCATTCCGAAGCGTCACATCTCTTCATTGATCACATTAGAAGAGAGTGACGATGGATTGCTGCTCGAGTTGCTTCGTGTGGTGCGTGAGGTTGCGAAGGAAGTGTTGGACGAACACGGCGCGTGTCGGGTGTTGACCAACCTCGGAAAGTACCAGGATTCGAAACACCTGCACTGGCACGTCAGCTCCGGCTAAGGGTACAAACGCACAAAAGCACAAAAGGCAAAACCGAAATTCGTGCCTTTTGTGCTTCTTGTTTGGCTGACCCGCCGATAAAACTATTTCGCCATCTGCGTGCGAGCTTTTTCCGCACGCGCAGCGCCGATTGCCGTCTCTACCTTCTTCACCTCTTCGGGTGGCGGTAACACAGCCTTCATGCCGAGCGATTCGATCCAGAGTTCGCGTGACCAACCTTTGGTGTGATAGAGGTGCTCATCTTCTTCGTGCTCCACCTCCGCGTGCGCCTCTTTCAGCACCTTCGCGACATCGCCTTTAACTTTTTGCGCAACTTCACCAATCAAATGCCAGTTCTGGTGATCCTTCGTCTCAGCCAGGACCACCGCTTCAGCAGCTACCAGTTGGGCAGCTCCTGGTTGACCTTCAGCCAACGCCATCTCCATCGACTGCACGAGTGCTTCGCCGATCGTGCGTACGACTTTGCGGCCCGGTGTTTCCTCGTTCGGATCGAGATCGAGCTTCGTCAGCACGTCTTCCATGATCGTCACGTGGTTTTTAGTTTGTTCGAGATATTCTTCCCATTCTTCTTTCAGATCGTCGTTCTCGGCACAGCGGATTGCCGTCGTATAAATCTGAACGCCGCCGATCTCAGTTTCGAGTGCCTGATACAAGAGTTCGCGTACTTGTTCGTCTTTCATGAAGCGGGGATTCAGCAAGTGATGGGCCACACTAAATAAGCAATGATCAGGCGTCGAGTTGTATTTTTATAAGACAGGATGACAGGATGGTCAGGATGAACAAGATACATCGTATGGCAGTTTGATAACTGTCACTGCACTGATCTTGTTAATCCTGGAAATCCTGTAATCCTGTCAACATGAAACTCGCTAGCCTGGCGCTCCTCCTCCTGTTCGCTCTCACTGCATCAGCGCAAGATTCACGTCTCGACACTCTGCGCGCCGAAGGCTACGAAGCGCTCTACAACCTCGACTACGAAACTGCGCGCGCGCGTTTCAAGAAGATGATTGAACTCGCGCCCGATCATCCCGCGGGCGCGCAGTGTTACGCCTCGAGTTTGTGGGTCCAGCAGTTGAACGAAGCATGGAAACTCAAGTCCACGCTTTACAGTGACAAAAGCACCGACGACAAATCGCGCGTCGATCGTAAACAGTCGGAAGAGTTTCGACGCTGGACTCGCCAGGCCAAACAACTCTCTCAAGCGCGTTTGAAGAAAGATCCGAAAGACGTCGAGGCGCTTTACTTTCTCGGCGCAGCGGAAGGACTCGAAGCTGCCTTCGCCGCCGGCGTCGAACGTAAATTCATGCCCGCATTCCGCTCGGGACAGGATTCGGTGGAACATCACCGCGCGGTACTGCGGCTCGCACCGGACTTTCACGATGCGGAATTGACGATCGGTTTGATGAACTACGTTGTCGGCTCACTACCATTGCCGGCGAAGATGATCGCGGCGACGATGGGTGTGCATGGATCGAAGAAGCGCGGGCTCGAAGCTCTCGAACGTGTCGCGAAGGAAGGGAAGTGGGCCCGCGATCTCTCGCGCATGATGCTGATCGATCTGTACAAACGCGAAAAGCGTTTTAAAGATGCGACTGAGATGGCCCGCCAGTTATCGGAAAAGTATCCGCGCAATAATTTGTTCAAGCTTCAGATGACTGACGCACTTAACCACAAATTGTGATACGTTTGTGCGGTCATCATGACGGATCACCACAGCGAGCAACTGGTCGGACTCCTCGACAGGATCAAGGAATTCCTGCGTGCGAATGCTTACCCGCTCGAGTCAGACTTCCTGCGCCGCCCCTTTCGCGAACTCACACCAACACTGAGCGCAACGCGCGAGAAAGTTAAAGCGCTCGGACTCTGGGCGCCGCACTTGCCGAAAGAACACGGCGGCCTCGGTCTCACGCTCTCGGAGTTTGCGCTCGTGAGTGAAGAGCTCGGCCGCACACCGATCGGACACTACCTCTTCAACTGCCAGGCGCCCGACATCGGCAACATGGAAATTCTTCTGGCCCACGGTACGCCCGAGCAGCAAGAGAAATACTTCAAACCCCTCGCACGTGGCGACGTGCGCAGTTGTTTCTCAATGACTGAACCCGAGCATCCCGGATCGAATCCGACTTGGATGAGCACGACGGCTGTCAAAGATGGTGATGATTACATCATCAACGGTCATAAGTGGTTTACTTCGTCTGCCGAAGGCGCGAGCTTCGTCATCGTGATGGCCATAACCAATCCTGAGAGCCAGAATCCTTACAAACGCGCGAGTCAGATCATCGTTCCGATACCCGCGCCGGGATTTCAGATAGTGCGAAATATCAGCGTGATGGGCGACGAAGGCAGCGATTACGCCAGTCATGCGGAAGTCAGATACGAGAACTGTCGCGTGCCGCAGGGCAATTTGCTGGGCGCGGAAGGTGACGGTTTTGCGATCGCGCAGGAGCGACTCGGGCCCGGAAGAATTCATCATTGCATGCGTTGGATTGGCATCTGCGAGCGTGCGTTTGATCTGATGTGCAGCTACGCCGCGCACCGTGAGTTGTCGCCGGGCGTGTTGCTCGCGAGCAAACAGAACGTGCAGGAGTGGATCGCCGAGAGTCGGGCGGAGATCAATGCGGCGCGGCTGCTCGTGTTGAAAACGGCGTGCGGGATCGACACGAAGGGCGCGGCGGAAGTGCGGGAAGATATCTCGATGATCAAATTCTTCGTCGCGGGTATTTTGCAGAAGGTTATCGATCGTGCGATTCAGGTGCACGGTGCGCTCGGACTGACTGATGCCACGTTGTTGTCGTACTGGTATCGACACGAGCGCGCGGCGCGCATCTACGATGGTCCAGACGAAGTACACAAGATGGTCGTCGCGCGCAGCGTGCTGAAGAAGTATGTCTCAAGATAGTCCCACCAAGGTCCGTCAGGGTGAAGAATTACCTGTTGAACGACTTCGCGATTATCTCGGCGCGCAACAGCTAACCATCGAACAGTTTCCTTCAGGGTTTTCCAATCTCACTTACCTGATCCGCGCGGACGATCGCGAGCTCGTCCTGCGACGCCCGCCGATCGGCGCGAAGATCAAAACGGCACACGACATGAGTCGAGAGTATCGCATTCTCTCGCACTTGCACCCGGTTTATCCGAAAGTGCCGCGACCAATTTTGTTTTGTGACGATGAATCGATACTCGGTGCGCCGTTCTACGTGATGGAGCGTGTAACTGGCATCATCCTGCGCGCGCAGAAACCACATGGCCTCGATCTTTCACCGGTATTGATGCGGCGTCTGTCTGAGACATTCGTCGACAATCTCGCCGAGATACACGCGATTGATTATGACGCTGCGGGCCTCGGTGATCTCGGATCTCCGCAAGGTTATGTGAAGCGACAGGTTCAAGGCTGGACGAGGCGTTACTACAACGCTCGTACGGATGACGTTCCGTTAATTGAGAAGCTCGCTGACTGGCTACAGCAAAATCTGCCCGCTGATTCAGAACGACCAGCGCTGATCCATAACGATTACAAGTATGACAACCTCGTACTCGCTCCCAACGATCTGGCGCGCGTGATTGCGGTGCTCGATTGGGAAATGGCGACGATTGGCGATCCGTTGATGGATTTCGGGACGAGTCTTGGTTACTGGGTTGAAACGACGGATCCGGAGGAGTGGCAGCGATACGGTTTTGGGTTGACGAGTCTGGCCGGAAGTTTTACGCGCACTGAGTTGCTGGAACACTACGCGCGGCGCAGTGGTAGGCGGATTGACGATCCGGTTTTCTATTTTGCGTATGGATTGTTGAAGATCGCCGTGATCGTGCAGCAGATCTATTTTCGTTATCAGAAGGGATTGACGCGCGATCCACGCTTCGCGCAACTCGGGGCGCTCGTGAATGCGTGCGGTGTATTGGCTGGGCGCGCGATACAGCGTAGACGAATCGATGACCTCGGCTGAAAACTATTTCACCAACTCCTGCGTCCCCGGTTTAAATCGAAACAGCGCCACCGATATCGCCAGGTTCCCACCATCATTCACGAAGTGCATGAACGCCGGCACCACGCGTCCGCCGTACGCTGAGATACTGCTGTAGTCACCAAAAAACGCGCGCTCGTTGATGTTGAATGGCGGCAGATCGATTTTATGATTCACAAACGTCCGACCCCCATCGACACTGCGAGCGAGCGTCAGACCAGTCTGCGTGCCATTCCCGTCACGTCGATCGTAAAACACAATGTTGACTGATCCATCCGCGGGATCGATTGCCATCCACGTGAAGAACTGCGCCTTGCCGTTCTTCAACGCATCGTCATTTACACGCACGGGAGCGGTCCACGTCTCACCGCCGTTTTTTGACGACATCACAAACACATCCGGGTCGCCGTTGCGCGCATCGATCCAGTTGACGTAGAGCGTCCCCTTGTTTGGTCCATTACTCAGATCAACGCCAGTCACAGGCATGCCATTGGCCCTGTTCAGCCCCGGTATACCAAAATCCCAGCCGCCCGGAATGTCTCCGATGACATTGTCTTTTCCAAACGTCAGACCACCATCAGTCGACTTGTCGAACACGAGACCGAGTGGCCCCGCCCACACGATATAAACGTCACCATTCGGACCAACTGCAGGCACCGCACCCTCGACCGTGTTGTCGCTGTCGAGACAATCGCCGCCTGTATCCGAGATGCGGAAGGGCATCGAGAACGTCTGTCCCTGATCTGTCGAGCGTGTGAAATAGATCTGGGAGCGGTGTTCGGGATCGGCGCTGCCGTAAACGTCGAACCTCGTCCACGCGAGATACACCTGGCCCTTGAAGCGCGAGCCCGGTGCATTGTCGACAATCAAACCGGGCTTATCTTCAAACGGAATGACGGTATTGACATGATTGACCGCGGCCGTGCCGTCACTCCACGTGTTACCACCATCCTTCGAGACGTTGACGATCATTCCATTCTCGGCGCGCACCGGCCGAGCGAGTCGAATGCCTTCGAACGAGAGGTGAACGTGATACGCAACCCCGTCGTTGCTGAACGCGAGCACGTCGTCGCCCTGAACGAGATTTGTCGGATTGGGTGTAGACACAGTCTTCCACGTCTTGCCGCCGTCAAACGTGACGTAGTGATAACTCCCTGCGCGTGGCTTCGGCGGGCGGCCCGTCTGAAACGAAGCCGCGATCATGTTGTCGGGATTCTTCGGATTGATCGCGATCGAGACTTCAGCCGGATTGATCGCGTTGGGCTCAGTGATGCGAACAACTTGTTGCGCGTTCGATGTTATGGAAATGATGGGGAGTAGAAAAAGTATTTTGGTCCATGAGCTCATAGAGATGAGACTTTCACGTAAGTCGTGCGGTCCTGTCAATAGTTTAGATCTTTGCTAAAATTGTCAGGAGAAGACGAAGGACGGGAAGGACCAGTAAAGAAGTTAACCACGGATTACACGGATAAAAATCCGGATTTTTATCCGTGTAATCCGTGGTTGATTTATTCGCCTAACAAACTTGTATCTTTGCGTTTCAGCGCGGCGACGAGGCGGCTCCACTCGAAACGTCCCTGCGAGATGCGGCTGAAGTCTCCACTCTTGTCGCTTTCCAAACCATCCAACATCTCGTTCGCTTTGCCTGTCGAAATGGCTTTCTGTGCGGCGGCGGTCAGCGCCTTGAAAGCTTCAGACTGAGAGCGTGACTTCGTGCCTTTCGCCGCGAATTTCGCGCGCTCGTACGGAAATCTGTAATCACGTGGATACTGCTTCTCGACCTTTGCGAACGCCTGGAAGACCTTCGGACGCTCCGAAGCAGGCGCCGACAATCGTCGTTCACGCAATTTCTTCAGCTCGTCTTCGGGATTGGGAGTCACTTGCTGAGTCGTCGTCTCAGCGGGCGCGTTGCGCGAGACTTCAGTCGTGATCGGAGCCGTCGGTTGTGGCTGGCTAGCAGGCTGAGCAACTTGCTGCTCCGGCGCCTGCGATGAAGGCGCGGTTGTGGCCGAAGCCGTCTCTGCGCCTGAACGGAACAAACCAAACGCGCCGAGCGACAAGACCGTAAACGCGACACCACCGATCGCGAGCAGTTTCAAAACTGATCCACGGCTCGACGATGGATGTTCCTGCGCGCGCGAAGTCGACCACGGCAGGACCGTCGAGTTGTGCGGTCGTGGCTCGTGTTGGAGTGTGAGCTCGTCGTCGAGATCGATTGCAGACGAAAGGATCTGTCGCGGTTTGTGCTCGTTGCTCATTGAGTGTCCGCACTTCCAGCAGAAGAAGTACTTCTCTTCGATCTGAGATCCGCATTCACTGCATGTTCTGACAGCGGGCGTTTCCTTCTTCGCGGCGGCGATTACCGGAGGTGGCGGCGGCTGGGGTTCTTCACGCTTCGGAGCCGGGGCTGCCGCGGGAGCCGGCGGTGCCGCCTTTACAACTGGAGCAACTACGGGTTTCTTTTTCGGTTGTTGTTCCTTGATTACATCGAGAACTCCGGTCGCGACGAGAGCCCAGCCATTATCAGCCCGCTTCACAAACGCAGGCTGAAGAATCTGCACGTCTCCGGCATCCGGATTGGGGCAGTGATAGTAATCCTGGTAGAACTCGTAGAAATCACGCTTGGTCGCGAACTTCGGCGCTCGCGGCAGTACGAATGACTGGTCCTGATTGGTGACGACCACAAACTCGCCGTCCTCGACCGGCACAAATGAGCCAATCTCGTAATCGAAGGTGACATTTACCTTGTTGGCTGCTCTGGTTCGCTTCAGGTAATTCGCAACGAGTGACGGAAATGCCGGTGCGATGTCGAGTCGCTCCTCGCAAATCGGACACGTATTTAGTCCCGTAATGAACGAAGCGTTCACGGCATCGCAGGTGTGCTCGTGCAGGTCTGTAGATGCGGGTCGCAGACAGCCGGGACACGAAGGTTGCGGCACGCCTTCCGCGTTGAGCGTGAAATTCTTCGTCTGGAGCGGCGTGTTCGACTCGAAGCTGATGACGTAGCAACGGTCGCAAACGTAAACAAGCGAGCTTTTGCGGGTGCAGACGGGGCAGCGCTGCAAGCCGTACTGGTCAAAATCGGCCGGGCAGAAATGTTCGCAGTTACAGCAGTATTGCCACTGCAATTCGACCGGAGACGCGGCCTGACCTTCGAAGTCCATGGCGCCGAGGAGGTGGCCGCGATTCTCACACTTGATGGGACTTTGTCGAGGAGCGAAAAATGCTCTTTGATGTTCGGGACAGAATACTCTCATGTTCGTAGCTCCCTTCAGGGACAGGTGACCGTTCAAGTTGTACTTGGCGCGAAGCATGACATATACGTGTCGGGGGAGATACGGGAATACAGATGAAAATAAACGGGAAGAGGTTTGCGGATTCGTGGATAGATTACGGTCATCCCGCAAATTTTGCAATCCTCTTTTACCGGACTATTGATGCCGGCAAGCCTCGCGGAGGGCGTTGAATGTCACGACGTTGAGGTTGGCTTGCGGGTTAGGTTGGTCGCGGACGTAGCGACTGACAATTGAGGAGAGTTGTTCGTCTGACATTTTGCCGCTACACGTCTTTAACCAGGCCAGGTTTTCCTCGGGGGCGCCGAAAAATGGAGCGACGAGCATGCCGTTCATTTGGCCAGTGACGTAGGCGCGCTTTTCGGTGTCGGACATGTCGAGGTAGTCCTTGGCGGTGAAGAATCCGGGACTGATCTTTATTGTTTGTTGAGTTCCGTGGACGTTGATAACGGCGATGATAGCGATCAGTGCGAGCACGTATTTCATAAACGAAGCCTCCGTGCGGATAAGTTTACCAGTCACAGAGGCAGCCACAAAGACACACAAAAAGCACAAAAGCCTCGAATACTTTTGTGCTTTTGTGCCTTCTTGTGGCTAAAACTACATCGTGATCGTGCCGCAGGCGATGCGGGCACCTGAGTTTCCGGACGGATCGGTCTTCATGTCGTCTGCTTTCTCGTGAATGACTAGCGACGTGCCGCCATTCGAGAAAAGCCCATTAGCACCATCACCCAACATAACGCGCGTGTCAGTCAAAGTTGCGTTTGCTGTTCCCTTGGCGCTCACCGTGAAATTCAGCATGTCGCCGGCGTGTGGCCCTTTCGGATTTTTTAGACCGTGCATCTTCGAATCCGGATTGAAGTGTGGCCCGGCAGAGGCGAAATCCGGTCCTTCACATTTCGCCATCTGGTGAATGTGAATTCCATGCTGGCCCGGCGGTAGATTCTTCAGATCGAGCTTGATTCTCACGCCGCCCTTCTTGTTGATAGCGGTAAGCGTGGCCGTGCCCACTGACTCGCCACTCGCGTTCTTCAACTCAACCGTGTGACCGCCCATGTGCTGCGCGGACGCAAACGACAGCAATCCTCCAATGATGATCCCGGCAATGATCCACGTAATAAATTGTCTTCGTATCATTTCTCTCTCCTCTGTGAAAAGGGTTCAACTCTTCACGCTTTCCGGCTTGAGTGCTTTGGCCTTCGCTGCCGTTGCGATGTCTGCACGGCGCCGGCCCAGCACCAGTAATGCAATAATCGCCGAAAGCACCAGTAGCCATAACAGCGGTCGAATCCCGCCAAACAATCTGTGTCCCCAGCCGTCCGAAGAGCGCGCGGAAAACTCGTCAGTGCTTGCAGTCAGTGTCGGGCCTTCCAGACTCGCCTTCGACTGCGCGATAATCCCACGCAAACCTTCGAGCGCTTTCTTCTCAACTACGCCGCGCTTGATCTTACCAAATGGTCCTTCCAGACCGTCAGCGCGGGAACGGTTTTCATAGACCACGTAAGTCGCACCGGGAACATTAACAAAGGCTGTCAGCGCATGAAAAGCGTTGAAGTAGTGGTTGGCATAAATTTGTTTCGACGCGACGAGCACTTGTGGACCAACACCGCTGTCTCGTTTGTAGATCGAAATATGATTGACGGCGATCACGGGCTTGAGTCCAAACTTGATCTTGGACCAGACGAGCGTCTCTTCAATTAATTGCAGACCTGATTTTGTGTCGGCAAGAACACTGTTGATGTAACCGCCGGCTGAGCGCAGTTCGCGTTGTTCATTAGCAAGGCTGACGCGATCGCGTTTGTCGCTGTACTCGATCAGCGCCGCTTCACCGCGCGCGCGGTAGTCTCTGATGTATGCGACGAGCATCTCTTTGAAGAGATTCGTGGCTCGGAGCTGGTAGTCAGGCGCTGCCCAGTCGATCTCTTTGCGAAAGCGCTCGATCATCGGCGCGGAGAGTTTCACTTGGCAGGCGCCGGCAACACACTCTTTCAGATCTTCGATATCTTTGGCTTCCAGTGACAGACCCGCCATATCAGCCAGCGCGGGCTCGGGTCCGAAGCGGCCGATCTGGAGTATCGCAGCGTTGCTTTTCTGCAACATGCTGTCGCGATATGACCGCAGAAAATCCTCGGCACTGGTGTTGATGTTTACGAGTCCCGTGACTGCGACTTCGCGTTTATTCGAGGTCGGAACCAGCCGCACGACCGGCTGATTGAGCTGCAACGCCGCAAGGTCGCGCTCTTCGATTGACGCCTTTTCGCGAAGGACTTGCTGAAACTCAGCCATTGAGGCCTGCGCTAGAGTTGTGCTGGCCGCGAAGCAAACCAACAAGGTACTAAGAAGGTATTGTTTACGCGTTAACATACGTCAGCCCTACTATGCACGTATTTGCCCTGGTGAACTCTTTTGTTACGCAAATGCCCGACGACGCCGCACCGTCGCATGAGCCGTGCCAAAGTGAGGAATAAACTGGGGGACGCAATGTATATAGAATATAGACCTAATTCGGACTAATTCCGTCTAAATTTGGAAGGAGCAAAAATGAGTGGAGCGATTTCGGAACTGTCGGCCCTGAAAACGAAACTGCAGGCGACATGGAATGCGGGGGATTTCGGACAAATTGCCAAGTACTATGCAAACGATGCCGCGGATTTCATCAAGCGGCTCGATCTCAAGCCGGGGATGACGGTACTTGACGTCGCCTGCGGCACCGGCAACCTGGCGATTCCGGCGGCGAGAACCGGCGCGAACGTAACGGGCGTCGATATTGCGCCGAATTCCGTGGAGCAGGCGCGGCAAAACGCGAAGGCGGAAGGGTTGAATGCTAAGTTTGACGAAGGCGACGCGGAAGCACTGCCGTACGAGGATGCGAGTTTTGATGCAGTAGTGACTATGTTTGGGGCGATGTTTGCGCCTCGTCCGGAGCTCGTGGCGAGTGAGTTGAAGCGAGTGACCCGTCCGGGTGGCGTCATCGCGATGGCCAACTGGACGCCGAACGGTTTTATCGGTCAAATGTTCAAAATCACGTCGTCGCACGTTCCGCCGCCGCCGGGCATGCCCGCGCCGGTGCTTTGGGGCGTGGAAGAAACCGTTCGCGAGCGTTTAGGCGAGGGCATCTCGAAACTGGACACAAAGCTTCAAAAGATTACCTGGGTGTTTCCTTTCTCGCCTGCTGAGGTTGTCGAGCACTTCCGGTTGTATTATGGACCGGCGCAGAAAGCATTTGGCTTTCTTGGTGAAGAGAAGGGCGCGGCGTTGCGGAAGGACTTGGAAGAACTTTATACCTCTCACAATCAGGCGACTGACGGTACGACCAAAGTCGAAGCTGAATATCTGGAGGTGGTAGCCGTGCGGGCTTAAAACAAGCTACGCCGGAAGAGGGAGGAGAGATGCGGCGTGTTGTTCCGGCTTTATTGAGTGCGACTCTGATATTTCTCTCTCTGACGATCGTCTCTGCGCAGAACGTGACGCCACCGTCGCAGCCGTCTAGCGGCCCCGGTGGCAAACAGTACGTTCACGCGTCAGTCACGAAAAACCGTTACGGCAAGGGCGGGCAGGAATACTGGATCTTTGAGCCTGCCTCGCCCAAGCCGCGGACCGCGCCAGTCATCATTTTTCTGCACGGCTGGGGCGGAATGAATCCGCTGTATTACGGCGCGTGGCTGGACCATCTCGTGAAACGTGGAAACATCGTGGTGTATCCGCGTTACCAGGCCAACCTGCTGACATCGATCAAAGACTTCACACCGAATACGCTTGCGGCAGTTAAAGACGCTGTTAATCGTCTACGAACTGAGCGCGGGCATGTGACTCCTGATTTCAGTAAGTTTGCGACTGTGGGCCATTCTCTGGGTGGTTTGCTGGCGGCGAATGTCGCGGCGCTGGCGACGGAATCGAATCTGCCGCGGGTGCGCGCGGTGATGTCTGTCGAGCCCGGAATAACTGAAGCTCCGATTAACGTTCCGCTCGCTGATTTGAAGAAGATTCCGGCTGACACCTTGTTGCTCGCAATCGCTGGAGATCAGGACGGACTTGTTCGCGATATGGACGCGAAGCGAATCTATTACGAGTCAACGCGCGTTCCGGCCCAGAACAAGGATTTCATCACGCTTATTTCTGATTCACACGGGCAGCCGGCGTTACTGGCGAGTCATCGAGCGCCGACGGCGTTGAATAAGGATTACGACAGTGGCGAAGGTGTCGGCGGATCTCCGCCCGGAACTCCCGATCCAATTGGCGACGCGCGCATCTCACGCCGTATCCGGCCCGAAACGATGATGGTCAACGCCTTGGATTACTACGGCACCTGGAAACTCTTCGACGGTCTCATCGACGCCGCCTTCACCGGCAAGAATCGCGACTACGCCCTCGGCAACACCTCACAACAGCGCTTCATGGGCGTCTGGAGCGACGGCGTGCCTGTCAAAGAACTCAAAGTCACCGACAAACCGTAGCCGCAAAAAGGCACAAAGAGAAAGCAAGAGCACAAAAGATTTGTGTCAATTCCTGCCTATAGAAGATGCAGGGGGGCAGCGATATGAATCTCGTTTACAAAATGGTAGCAGTGTGCGCGGTGACGATTGTTGCCGCGGTTGGAGTTTATAGTCAGGAGGTTACAAAGGACGATTCGAAGCCGGTAGTTGTCGATCAGCAAACAACCACGACACCTGATTACGTTTTTCCAACGCATCGTGAGCGGTTTAATCGTTATCTGAAGAGCACTGTTGGTCCATTCAGGCTGGCATGGAGTGCAGGCGCGGCGGGCATCGATCAGTGGCGCGACCATCCGGAGGAATGGGGCCAGGGAATGAAAGGTTTTGGTCGCAGGTACGCTTCGAACCTCGGGCAGAATGCGATTCAGCAGACTGTGACTTACGGGCTCGACGAAGCATTCGGGCTTGATACCGGTTTCAGGAAAAGTACACGCGAGGGTTTTGGTGGGCGATTGAAAGACGCGTTGATCCAGAACGTGACGTCGCGAACGAAGAGCGGTAAGCGCGTGGTTTCGGTGCCTCGTTTTGCTGGAGCTTATAGTGGCGCAATCATCTCTCGCGAGACGTGGTATCCGGAGCGATATAGTTACAAAGATGGACTCAGAGCAGGAACCGGGAACTTGTTAACAGGTTTTGGAATCAATTTGATCCGTGAGTTTGTATTCAACTTCTGAATAGCCACAAAAGGCACAAAAAGCACAAAAATATCTCCTGTGCTTTTTGTGCCTTTTTGCGGCCTCTTCCTCACAAAGTTCTTGACTGTCGCGGCAGACCGTGCATATTCTCCCGTCCCCAACCACACCACCTGCATCGATCTCCCCGAATGGATTCGTCTGCCCAAAAGGAGTCAGAACACATGCGATATGCTCATCTCTCGAGATCGTTTCTGTGGGCGGTGCTGATTAGCGCACTGGCCGTTTCGTCCTGCCAACAGGTCGAGCCCAACACGGCTACCGCTTCAACGCCGTCCGCAGCAGCAAAAAACGACGGCAAAATTGCCATCACCACTTCGTCCGAAGAAGCTCGCAAGGAATATCTCGCCGGACGCGATTTACAAGAAAAACTTCGCATCACCGATTCAATCGCGCATTTCGACAAAGCCATTTCACTCGATCCAAACTTTGCGCTCGCCGAGCTCAATCGAGCAAACGTTTCACCGAGCGCGAAAGAATTCTTCGAACACCTGAAGAAAGCAGTCGCACTCGCTGACAAAGCGTCAGACGGCGAGCGCATGTTGATCCAGGCGAACGAAGCCGGCGCTAATGGCGATCCGACGAAACAGAAAGAGATCCTCGAACGGCTCGTGTCTGCTTATCCAAACGACGAGCGCGCGCACTTCAATCTCGGCGGTTACTACTTCGGCCAGCAGGATTTCACGCAGGCGATCAGTCATTACAAACGCGCCACCGAGCTCGCGCCCGACTATTCCACCGCTTTCAATATTCTCGGTTACGCCTATCGCCAGAATGAGGCTTACAGCGACGCTGAGAATGCTTTCAAGAAATACATCGAGCTGATTCCCAACGATCCGAACCCGTACGACTCGTACGCGGAGCTGTTGCTCAAGATGGGAAGATTTGATGAAGCGATCACGCAGTACAACAAGGCGCTTGCGATCGAGCCAAATTTCATCAACTCGCATTTCGGAATCGCCGCGGCGTTGACGTACAAAGGGAAAGCGGCTGACGCGCAGGCGGAGTTGCAAAAGATGACGCAGAAGGCGCGCACCGATGGCGAGCGTCGCACCGCGTTATTTGGTCAGACGGTCGTGGCGATCGACAGCGGTAAGTTGGACCAGGCGCTCGCGGAGACCGAGAAGCAGTACGCAATCGCGCAGAAGAACAACGATGCCGCGGCGATGACCGGCGATCTGCAATTGAAGGCAAATATTCTGCTCGAGGCAGGGAAGCACGATGCCGCGAAGCAAGCGTATGATGCAGCGCTGAAGACGACGAAGGATTCGGGATTGTCGCAGCAGGTGAAAGACAACGCCGAGCGGTTCAGTCATTACAACTTCGCGCGCGTTGCGATCGCTAAAAAAGATCTCGCGACCGCCAAGACCGAGACTGAGACTTTCCGCAAAGGCGCTGAAAGTGCGAAGAACGCGAACCAACTGAAACAGGCCCATGAACTCGCCGGCCGTATCGCGCTCGAAGAGAAGAACTACGACGCCGCGATTTCGGAATTCGGCCAGGCCAACCAGCAAAATCCGGACGTGCTTTACCTGACAGCGTGGGCTTACAAAGCGAAGGGTGACGCTGCGAACGCCAAAGCATTCTTTACGAAGGCCGCGAAGTTCAACTCGCTCCCGAATTTGAATTTCGCATTTGTGAGGAACAAAGCCGAGAAAGCGCTCGCGTCCTAAAAGAGTTTTTCTCACGCAGCGGCGCGGCGGCGCAGCACCGTTGCGCCGCCGCGCCGCTGCGTGAGAAGGGTTTATTTCCGCTTCAGCTCTGCCTCGGCAGCTATGTAGCCGAAACTGGACCACTGAGTACCTGCTGTAACTTGCCGGAAAACTTTTTCTGCGTCGGCGCGTTGACCGTTGTAGAGGTACCAATTCCCGAGCCCGTAACCGAGCGTCGCGTTACTCAAGCTGTTCGTGCGTTGACTGATCTCGAGCCAGAGGTTTGCGGGATCGAGCTGGCCTTTATAAATTCGAATCAGCTTGTAGTAATCCACGTTCTCGATCAGCTCGAAATCATTTTTGATCGGCGCCAACGTCTTAGTCGCTTCTTTCTCACGCCCGAGACGCCGTAGCGTCATGTAGAGCCAGTGCGTTGTCGCGACGAGCATGTCAGGATTTTTCGAGACTTTTTCTGCTTCACGATAAGCGGTGAGCGCGCGCTCGAAGTCGCCTTTGAGGTAATAAGCGAGCCCGAGGTGATACCAGATATTCGATTGCAGGGTGCTGGTTGGAATGTTGCGCGCGTTAGGCAGACCGTCCGGCTCGATCTCGTCAGGCTTACCTTTGATGAGCTTCGATGCCTGTTCAAGATCCGCAATCGCATCGTCGAAACATCGCAGCGTGATAAGTCGATGCCCGCGATGTCGATACAGCCGCGCGTCCGCCGGAAACTTCTTGATGCCGTCGCTATAAATCCGTATCGCGTCCTTGTAACGCCCGAGGTAAGCGGTACGCCTGCCGAACCAGATGATGTTGTCAGCAGACTGTTCTTTCTCGAACAGCGCACGTGCTTCGTTGAGCTTTGTCTCGAGGTCACGCTGCGCCTCTGCCGAAACCTGCGGTTGCACCACCTTCGCCGTCTCGACGCAATTGCTCTGCGCAAACGCAGTCGCCCCGAAAAGAAAAATGAGTAGGACTGCTTTCATTATGGATCCGCGAAAATCCGTGCTGAAGCATTCATCGGTGTTAATCCGTGGCTTGATTTTGTTGGAGCTTTCACTGCCGTCGACGTCATAAACGGTCGTTCAAATACACGGAAGAACACCCATGCAAACGCGACAGACAACGGCGTCATTATCAATAACGAAATCGTGAGAATGTGCAATCTTGTGAAACCAAACCAGTACCAGTGCATCAGCACGAACGAATGCGTCAAATAAAGCGAGTATGACATCAGCCCGACTGATGCCAGCGACGGGATGAGTCGCGGTACAGGCGTAGATTTTTCCCGCCAACGCTGTTCTGCTGCGACCGCATAGTTTACAAGGACGAAGAATCCCACGCCCCAGGCCGGGTGCATTATGAGCCAACCGATATCATGTATCCAACCTTTTTGATCGACCAAGGGTAAGAGCTGGGCCAGCGCCATCGCACAACCGAGCGCCACGCCCGACATTGAAATCCTGTAACACCAGCGCGGAAGTTTTATCAGTCCTAAGGCGGCCTCGACGCTGACCGCGCCCAACGCCCAGATAAACCAGTTCGTCGCGGCTGCTTCAGTCACGGGAATGTGAACGCCAAGCGAAGCGCTCAACACATAGGCGATGATCAGCCACACAGCGCGCGCGGAGAAGGTTATCAGCAGCGTCCTGGTCCACCCGAAACGAATACGCAGAAAGAGCAGCAGAAAGTAAGCGAGGTACAACTGTTCTTCGATCGCGAGCGTCCAGAACGCGCCGTTGATCGTGTAGGTCGTTCGCAGGTCTATGTTGTGCAGCATGAACACATGAAGCAGCACGTCCCACAAGTAGAAGCTCGTGACATGAACGGGAGTTTTGTACGCGACGTAACAGAGATACAGCGCAAGCGCGGCAAAGTAAGGCGGGTACAATCGCCGCACGCGTCGCTTCCAGAAAGCGAAGAAGTTAATCGTGGGTTCAGCGACACCCGCGGCACGGGCCTTCGCCCAGAAGAGATGAATACAAAATCCGGAGATGACGAAGAAAAGATAAATACCGGCAAATGCGAAGTGAACGATGTAACTGGTGATTTGCGGCAGCCACGCCTGCCAGCCACTGAACGCGGTTTGTGAAGCGACGCCCAGTGCGTGATACGTGACGACGGCCAGCGCCGCTCCTCCACGCATCGCGTCGAGAGTAAGCATGCGCCCGACCGTTCTCGGTTGTTGGTAACTCATCGTGGCCACTGCCGGATGAATGTAAGAACACAGCCGTGGCCATGTCATCTCAAAATTGTGTTCGCAGCGTCACGCTTCTGTTCACAGTCCGAACCATTGCGCTAGAATTAGGCAACGCTTCGGCGTAGCTCCAGAAAGTAATTCGTTCACTAACGATGGGTCTCGACTGGAATCCAATCGGTAAGCCCAAAGCAGGCACCGAAGAGGAGTTCGCTGCACTGTTCAAGCAACTCGGCGAACTACCTACCAGGCCGGGTTGGTTAGAGAGGATTCGTCTGCGACGGCGAGGGATCGATCGCGACGCGATTAAAAAGCGTTGGGAGGAGATCCAGATCTCTCCGCACGAGACACTCGGCGCGCCACGGGTTGGCGAGAGCGCTGAGGCCGACGCGTGGGCACGCGAACGGTACAACGAAATGAAGGAGCCCAGGCCGTCCGAAGATGAGTTCACGAAAGAGATGGAGGGCTATTATGTGCTGGCCCTTGTCCCACCCTGTGACGGACTGCCGCATTATTCAAATTGGACCGCCGGCTACGTTGAACGATTCAGTTTCCGTGCGGAGTTTCTGCGATGCTGTGAAGACATCGTTCCCGAAGACACTCACGGGAAGTGTTATGAAAGTTGCCTCGCACCAGAGTTAGCCGTATTGGGACAGGAGCTTCGGGCTTGTGCAGCATCATTCGCGAAGCAGAGGAACCTCGAACACATCGAATTCGCAAAGGACGTGGAGTTCAACGAGCAGAGTCCTGAAAGCAAGCTCGATATTCTTTACGCTGCCGCACGCTGGTGTGAATACTGGTCCAGCCGTGGCCACGGGCTTGAGGCCGACTGGTAATAAGTACGTCTTTTCCTTATCCGCCCATGCCGCGCGCCAGCACTTTCCAATACGTCACCGGGAAGAGGCGCGCGATTAGGGAGATGACTTTTGCGTCTGAGCCGATGAGGATGCGCGGGGCGCGGTGCTCGATGCCGCGCACGATTGTTTCGCCCGCGATCTCCGGAGGTAGGCGCAGGAGCTTCCGGTATTTCTCGTGACGCCGGGCAATCTCGTCTTCAGTGATACCCGCAGGTATGCGTGCGTTCTTTACGATCGAAGTTGCGACTCCGCCCGGATGGACCACGCTCACGCCGATGCCCGAACCTTCGAGCTCGTGACGCAGCGCCTCGGAGAATCCACGCACTGCAAATTTACTCGCTGAATACGCTGCTTGCTCGGGAGGCGCGACGAGGCCATACACGCTCGAGATATTGACCACGCGCGCGTCTTCGCTCGCTCGCAACAGTGGCAGAAAGGCGCGCGTCATGCGCACCACCCCCCAGAAGTTGATTTCGAAGAGCCACTCGAAATCTTCGTCCGTGACTTGTTCGAACGTGCCGCCAACCGCGACGCCCGCGTTGTTGACCAGCACGTCTACGCCATCATGTTCCGCCGCGACGACATCAGGGAACTGAGCCACCGCAACTCGATCTGCGACATTGAGGCGATGTCGAGACACGCGAACACTATCGAGTAGCTTCGCCGTGTCTGCCATCCCAACTTCATCGACGTCGGCGAGTGCGAGATTACAACCGCGCCGCGCCAACGACACCGCGACCGCGCGCCCAATACCGCTCGCGGCGCCTGTAACGACGGCCGTGCGCCCGGCAAGTTGCATACGCTCAGCCACTGGTCGCTGCTCCTGCTCGAAATTCCATCGTGCCGTCGTCCAAGCGGCCGTACCGCATCATCCGCAGATCCTTCATGTAATTCTGGTGCAGACGCCAGGGCGTCTTCGATCCCTGACGCGGCAGCGTGTGCAGCGAGCGCAGAACGTAACCGGAGTTGAAATCGATCACAGGCTCCTCACCAATGTCCGGATCATTCACGCGCGGTGTGCAGATGTTGTAACCGTTATGGTCCATATGGTTCAGCAGCCGGCAAACATACTCGGCGGTGAGATCGCATTTCAAAGTCCACGACGCGTTCGTGTAGCCGACAGCGAAGGCGAGGTTCGGTATGTCGCTGAACATCATTCCTTTGTAGACGAACGTCTTCGGCAGCTCCACGGTCGTGCCGTCGACCGAGAGTTCCATACCGCTGAATAGTCTCAACACGAGCCCGGTTGCGGTGACGATGATGTCAGCGTCGAGGCGTTCGCCCGACTTGAGCTGGAGACCATCTTCAGTGAACGTGTCGATCTGATCGGTCACGACTGACACGCGTCCCTTGCGTATCTCGTCGAAGAGATCCGCGTCAGGAGCGAAACACAGTCGCTGGTCCCAGGGATTGTACGGCGGCGTGAAATGTTTCGAGTCGTATTTCTCGCCGAGCGATTTGCGAACTCCCCTCGCCACCATCCACTTGAAGAGCTCAGGTCTCTTACGCGCGAGGCTGTAAAAGAACGTGCCAGTCAGAACATTCTTCCAGCGCGCGATGACATACGCGGCGCGGTCTGGCAGACGCCGACGCAGCCAGTTTGCGATCTTATCTTCAGCCGGACGCGAAACGACGTAACTCGGCGAGCGCTGAAGCATCGTGACGTGCGCCGCGCGTTGGGCCATCGCGGGGACGAGCGTGATCGCAGTAGCGCCGCTGCCGATAACCACGACGCGCTTGCCTGTATAGTCGAGATCTTCAGGCCACTTCTGCGGGTGTACGATCGTTCCGCCAAAGCGCGCGACGCCGGGCCAGTCAGGCGTGTAACCGCTCGCGTAGTCGTAGTAGCCGGTGCAGAGATAGAGGAAGTTGCAAGTGAGTTGGACCAAGGTTTTGTCTGGTCCGGTTTCAACGTCGACCGTCCAGCGCGCGTCAACCGATGACCACGAAGCACGACGCACACGATGGTTGTAGCGGATCGTTTTAGCTACGTCGAACTCGGCGGCTGTCTCGCGGATGTAGCTCAGGATTGCGGGACCGTCGGCAATCGCTTTCGCGTCACGCCATGGGCGGAAGCGATAGCCGAGTGTGTACATGTCTGAATCGGAGCGGATGCCGGGATAGCGAAAGAGATCCCACGTGCCACCCATCGCCTCGCGGCCTTCGAGTATGACGAAGCGCTTGTTGGGGCAGTGCATCTTGAGATGGCAGGCTCCGCCAATCCCCGACAGTCCGGCGCCGACGATGATTACGTCCACGTGCTCCATCGCTCGCGAAACTATAATATCAGCCACAAAGAAGCACAAAAGGACGCAAAATTTGGTCAAACAACCTGTGCATCTTAGGCGTTTTGTGAGTTACTAGCGGCGTACGCGAGGAGGCGACATGACACTATTCGATCTCTTGATTCTGCTGATTGTAGCTGGGCTGTGTGGCGCGCTTGGTCAGGCGATTACGGGTTTCTCGCGCGGCGGCTGTCTCGTGTCGATAGCGCTTGGATTTGTTGGCGCCGTGGTGGGTATGTGGCTGGCGCGAACGATGGGCCTGCCGGAATTGTTTGCCGTGCGTATCGGCACGACCAACTTTCCAATCGTCTGGTCGATCATCGGCTCGGCGCTGTTCGTGGCGATTATTGCGTTACTGACAAGACGGAACTACTAACGACGAGAACGTCTCTGCGATCTCTGCGTATCTCTGTGATCTCTGCGTTAATAGGAATCACGAGAAATATTTAACGCAGAGATCACAGAGATACGCAGAGATCGCAGAGAAGATTCAAAACCCGCACTATCCCAGCTCCGCTAACGAGTGCAGCGCGGCGAATCGCTCCTTTCGATCCGGAGCGAGCAGGAGTGCCTGGACCGGATCCTGAAGCGCGACTTTCAGAAAGTCGGTGGTTCGCTCCAGACGAGTCGGGCTCCCGATGTTCTTGATGATCGCATACTCCACGGCCGGCTTGGCAAGATCGACAATCAGTGTCGACCCACCACGGAACTTCTGCGGCTGCGACGCTCCGTCAACCTCGATCTCGCGCGACTGTGTCAGTGCAACAACAACCTGCGGCCTGTGATTACCGTCTGGACCAACCCGGTTAGAACGACGCAACGCATGCACTTCAAAAGACGCCGTCGGATCGAAATTGAAATTCAGACCGAGCGTGGCGGCAAACTCAGGCGACTCCTTGAAAATCTCCTTCAGCCTGTCATGTAAAAGCTGGCGTTGTTTTCTGGTCACATGAAACAGACGCTCGCGGTCAGTGATGTAAAAACAAGCGTCGGCATAAGTTTTAAGCTGTTTCAGAACCAGCTTGTACTGCGGCGGCGGCTTCTCGATGCTCACACCTTTCCAACGCAGCGTATCGACTGACAACGTATCGAGATCTCGCGGATAGATTCCACGTTTTCTGAATGCCTCAACAAAGGCGACGCGATAGTTGTAGCGATCGTCATGGACCAGATCGGCGTCGGCTGTGATGATGCCGCGCAAGTATTCACCAAACGTGACGTCAACCGGTGGCAGATAATCGAGCGCACGGATGCACATGTTGAGAACGTGACCGGCGGTCTTCGTAGCTTCGTTAGCGAGTCGCCGAACTAAATCCGGGTGAATCGCGCCGTCAGGCAGGATTCCGGTTCCGCCCGTGTAGATCCGCAGCAAGTCAGCAGTGCGCGTTTCGTAGATCGCAGTAAACGCGTCGAACACAGCGGCGACGAGAATCGACCCGCGTTGATGTGGTTCTTTCACTTTCTGGTAATCCATCGGGTCGGGTTTCAATGGGACCCACTCGCCCGCATCATTGAAGCGTCCGATTGAATCACGCAGCGCGCCACGCTTGCCGGTCGCTCGTCCGAATTGCAGTGCCAGACTGCCGAGAATCGACTGCGTCCGCAGGCTACCGCGTGTGCGACCAATCTCAGTCTCGAGAATCTCGGGTATCTCGAAGTGCTGCATCAACGCAATGATGTCAGCGAACGCTTCATGCAACGCGAGCACATCATCATTCGTGGGCTCGTTGAAGCGACGATGCATGCCGTCGAGAATCGCGTGCGTCGTTTCATGGGCCACGATGTCGTGCGACAGGCAAGCGTAAACTTTGCTGCCGGGCACGTGATCGCCCGGATCGGTCGCCGAAGCCTCGAAATATCCAAACAGCAAACCGACAAACAGCGGACTGTAATAAGCATTCGCCTGGCGAAGGGCGTGCGGTGAGATGGTCAGTTGACGCACAAATTGGCTGTCGTCAAATTCGTTCTCCGGATTGATCTGCGGACGCCAGAGCACCGGACGCCCGAGCGCGCGTTCGAAGTGCTCGATCGTTTTCATCGCGACGGCGTAGACCATCTGCTGATGAAAAGCCGCGTTGCCTTCAGAAGGCTGCCAGCCGTCTGTGGCGAGTAGACGAGGATCGTTGAGATCGACTGGCTCGTACGTCTCGCCGGAAGCATCTTCGTCGACGACGTTCAGGTACTCACCCTTCGGTCCTTTCTCCAGTTTTTCCCAACGCACTTTCAGCGAGATCTCGTTTATGCCGGCAGTGGCGAGACGAGTCGACAAACTCGGATCGACTGCGTATGTACGGATGCGACGATACGGCGGATCGAAAGGCTCAATCGATGGTTGACATGCCGCCGGAGGTTTCGCAACCACGTTCACCGGGATGTTGATCGCGGAACTTCCAAACATCAACATGTAGCGCGAAGCGATGTGTCTTCTCAGCGCGACGGACGCTTTGTCATCCTGGATCAGCGCGTCCATAAACTGGCGCAAAGTTTCCTTCGGAATTTCCTGTCCTGCATCTGGATCGGGCACGAGTTGATTCAACGCCTGGTTGTAAAGCCAGCGCTGCGCCAACTCGATCTCAAACATGTTTTGACGTGGCGGCGGATCGGCGAGACCGAAACCGGTGAGCACGCGCAACACTGCAAACGAATCGCTGTCGGCTGGAGTCTTCGGAAGATTGAGCACAGGCGAGATGCCGAGTGCGGCATGAGCTTGCAGGATGCCATGGCCCATGCGTTCCGGATCCGCAGCAGGACTCGCAGACAAGAAAAGCGCGCGACGCACCGCTTCTACCCGGCGCCAGTCACGCGGCAGGTCTTTTTTATACTTTTCGAACCAGAGCGCAACAGCGGCAGCGATTTGTGGAGTTGCCGCAGACGTACCCTCACCGTTTAGCCTCATGGTCGAGCCGCAACCAAAAACGGCCCAGGGAATGTTGGGTGTGTACGTGGAAAGCGCCGCGGTCATGGAACTGTCTGGTCCATAGTTGCCGCGCAGCACGCCAAGACCGAGACCGTCATAAGCACTACCGTCAGCCATTACGCCGCACGCAGCGAGCACGCGATGATAGCGCGCGGGATAGACAACGTGACGCGTGGGCGCTCCGTTTACGTTGTTACCGGCCGCGGCGACTATGCATATGCCGGCTTCATAAGCAGCATTCACCGCCTCGTTCCACGCACGTGACGGCGCGCCGCCCATGCTGATCGAAATCACATCAACCTTCTGATCGACTGCGTAACGCAGTGCCTGTGCAAACGCGCTCGTCCGGAAGAGCACGACGGAATTCGAGATACGCAGCGGGAGGATGTCAGCGCCTGCTGCGCCACCGAGTGTTTCGTTGAACTGGTTAAGGTGACCACCGGCGAGAATGCCGATCGTGCCCGTACCGTGTCCTGAGTTATCAGGAAAGGCATTGCCGCGGTTGGGATCGTCGGCGCTGTTCGGATCGTTGTCGCCGTCTACAAAGCTTCTTTCGAGGTTCTGTAGGATGTTTTGCGGTCGCGCCTCGTGTCCACGATCGTAGCCAGTGTCGATGTGTGCGATGCGCGTGCGTGGTGGATTAAATGGCACTGCCTCACGTGCTTTGCGTAGTTGTGTGAACTCGTCATCGAGGTGCCAGGCAAATTTATTAGGCCCTAAGATCTTGCCGCCACTGTTTTCTTGTGCGACCGGATTGCAGCCCTGGTCCAATGCCATCATTGCGCCGCCGCCCGGATTCTTTTCGTTCGTGTCGGGGAAGCTCTGCTCGAGATCGGGTTCGGCGAATATGACCGCCGACTCATCGACGCCTAGCTGGCTTGCAACCTGGCTGTGCGCGAGATCCCAGGGTGTTGCCGCACCGTCGGGCAGGTCTGCGAGAAACCATGCGGGCGCGGCGCCAAGACCGAATGCTGCGGTTTGCGGCGCAGACTCGAAGAGTGGACGCAGGTTTGCGCGCGGATCAGCCGCTGCGAGTGATGCTGTCGGAAGAAGTTTTACAAGAAGACGATTGTTAGCCATGACTTGCCTCAAGAATGGAGATCACAAAAAGCGCAAAGCAGACACAAAAGAGCACAAAGGAAATCTGTAAAGGAAGGAGGGCTGAGAATCAGGTTCACAGCCTTCAATCATAATGTGTCTTTTGTGCCTTTTTGTGGCACACGTTCGATTTTATTTGCGTCGCACCAGGCGCGTGCGGCGGCTACGCCGTGCTCGACTTCGTCTCGGAAGCGGCGCTGGTTGAAGTTGAACAGGTAGTGCAGTGCGACTTCGATTTGATTTCACGGACGGTGATCGTTCGTCCGAATTCACCCGGCGCACCGCGTGCGATGGCGGCGTTTGTTGGCGTCAATGCGAGCCAGCACCTGCTTGTAAGCGTTGTTAGTTGTCGCTTCGAAGTCAGCATCAAAGATCGCTTTGTCATTTCGTGCCTTTTTGTGGCCCTCCAGCATCTTCGATGATCACGTCGGCGGCTTTTTCACTGATCATGTAGATCGCGGAGACGATGAAGTAGCCCGGGATCTTCGGAAAAACAGAGGCGTCAACTACGCGCAAGCCCTGAACGCCGCGCACACGAAAACGACTGTCCAACACCGCCATCGGATCGTTGTCAGCGCCGATCTTGCACGTACACGACGCGTGATGGCCCCACGCTTCGTCCTGGATAAACTGTTTGAGTTTGTTCGTGTCGAGATAGTCAGTGCCGGGCACAAGCTCGGTGTGTTTGCCGACGTACTTGTTCATCTCTCGAACAAACCCGACACCAGCCACCACCGCATCGAGATCTTCACCCTTCGTATCGTTACCTTCAGTGAAGTAGTGAAAATCGATCATGGGCCACTTTCTCGGATCGTTCGATTGCAGCGTGACGCGGCCCGCGTGGTTCTTGGTGTAAGCTTTGAGCACGGCCCACGTAAACCGCGAGCGTAGTCGCTCAAACTGTTTAGAGTAACCAGGCACGTAACCTTTGAAGTATCCGGGGAGAGCAAAGACGTAGAGATCGGGCTCTTTCAGATTTGGTGACGATCGCATCAGGATTCCGAGCAGTGCGCCGTTGGTCGTGTAGATCCCCTTACCAGATTCCCACATCGAGAAATAAGGATCCGGTGTGCCGCCATCCTCGGGCGGCGCAAAAGTGGCCCCGCCTTCAAGTAAGACGAACGGCTTCTCAAACTCCGCGACCACTCCCACTTCATAACGATCCTGCAAGTTCTCGCCTACGCCGGGCAAATCGACAACAGGATCGATATTAAACTTCTTCAGTTCTTTTGCTGGTCCAACGCCGGAAAGTTTGAGTAACTGCGGAGTGTTGAAGGCGCCCGCGCAGACAATCACTTCGCGTGACGCGAACACCTGACGCTTTTCGAAATCGCCAGCGTTGCTGCCATTGCGAGCCTCCGGATCGGCTTCGTAGAGATGTTTGCCTTCGTAAATCTCAACGCCTATGGCCCGCTTACCTTCGAAGAGCACTCTGGACGCCAACGAGTGAAGTTTAATCGTGAGGTTGTCCGGGTACTCCTCTTTGGTCTTCAGCAGAAACTCACGAGGTCCATTCCGCTTGCCGTTGGCGACCGCGAGCGGCGTAAATGCCAGGCCCTCGCGAGCATCGATATTGCCGCGCACGTCGTTGGGATCGAGCCTGGTGAGGATGCTCAAGATCGGTTTACCGAGTCGTCCCTTCAGCGTTCGTTTCACGGCCTTGGTCAAAATGCGAACGATTGCCCAATCCTTTAACACCAGCCGTGGATCAGCCTCGCTGGTGTTGAGCCATCCTTCAAATCCATGACCGTGACGCCAATCGCGCCAGTCTTTCCGGCCGTGCCATAAGCCGATAATGGACCACACTAAACCTCTCACGATGTATCTAAAGCTGCCGGGCTTCGGAACGTAGTGGCAGCTCTCGAGCTTCGTGAAGTACTTGTTCATGTTGTCGGCACGCCATGACGAATCTCCGGTGAGCTGGGCGATGTAGTCCCAGTCACTATTCTGCGGAGTGACTGTGATCATGGCGTTGTGTGACGTGCAACCGCCAAGCGTGCCTGCGCGCGGATACCAGATTCTTGGCTGGCCATCGACTTCGACTACCTTCGAATCGTTTGCCTGAAGTTTGGGATCTTCGTAGTGACGCACGAAGTAATCCCACTGACAGTGCGGATACTCGGTCGAGAGCCCGTGAAAGATCGGCACTTCATACATCAGCTTGCCGAGTTTGTCGTCGGCACACGGATCGCCGCCCGCTTCCAAAAGCAATACCTTGAATCCAGCGCGAGCAAGCCGTGCGGCGAGTGGTCCACCGCCTGCGCCCGATCCGACCACGATGTAGTCAAACTGTGCGGTGCTCATGTTTTTGCCTCTCAGAAGGTTTTCAAAAACTCGATCAGGTCGCGTTTCTGTTGCTCGTTCAATGGTGAGTCGTCGCCGTAACGACCAGTCCCGAAGTAGTGACCGCGATTCACAACGTAATCGGGACACTTACTCAAACCGATCAGGCTATCAGCGAGTGGCGCAAACGCCTGCTTGACTTGATCGTCAGTAGCGTTCGCCGGCAGTGCTTTGAGTTTTTGCTTGATCTCCTTCACGAGGCCGAGCAGACGCCAGTCGTATTGCACTCGTCCCCAGAATCCCAAACCTTCCGGACGAAGATTCAAGCTCGCAAGCAGACCGACGGGCGTGTCAGGCGGAATTGGTCCAATTTCAACGCCACCGTCGTCGTTGAAGATGCTGGGGAAGAATAGATCGCCGAAGCCTTCGACGAGGTTTGGTACGTAGCCGGGTGCGACGCGAATCGAGCTGCGCGTCGTGGTCCGATCGATCACGCCGACATCCAGGCCCTTCGCCGAGAGGAGCGGATCCTTGTCACGTTCCCTCAGCAAAAGCATCTGCTCGATCGACGCCTGGAACGACTCCATGCGTTTATCGACAGACGGTTCCCACATGAACGGCCCGACTGAGTTATTCAACAGGAATGGCGCTGTGGACCACAGGCTGATCAGCGATGCGGGACGAGTGTAGCCGCGTCCGCCGCCGGGCATCTCGTAAGTTCGTTCTTCGCCGGTTACGGGGTGAACGACCTTGATGCTTCCGACTGAAGGCAGGTCTTTGTAAGTGTCGGACGAGAAGTTGTCCCAGATGTTATCTCTGATCGCGTTGGTTGCGAGTGGGCTGCACGCGTTCGTCTGGAGCAACGTTACCGGCACGCGATGTTCGGCGGACAGATAATTCCCGTCGAGAAAGTCGGGCGCGTTTACGATCGCGCGCATCTTCGTCTTGAACTCTTCCGTCTTGGTCCAGTTCCAGTATTCGTCCCAACACTGCAAATAGTTTGGTCCAGAGCAACCGTTAGTCGCCATGATCTGCTTGGGAGCGTCAGGCGCCGGCAGCTTGCTCGAGTGACAACGTGCGCACGTCTCGGCAAAGACGTTTTTGCCGTTGTTGATGCGTGCGACGTAAGCGGCATCTGTCGGATTGCCGTTGTTGAGATACTTGGGACCGCCCGGCGCATCAATCAACTTGTGTGGTGTGGCGGCCTTTAGAAAGAATAGCGCCATGTCGACAGTCTGCGCTTCGGTCGCTTCCCAGTAGCTCGAGTTTTTGCGCGCGACCGCAATCTCGATCGGCGAAACTGTCTTGCCACCTACGAGCGGATTGAAGTGCAGCAGCCACTCTTCGCTGAACAATCCAATGTTTAGATACACGCGATTCAACGCGCCGAGTGCGCCGACTGAGTCAGCGCCGTCTTTGAGCACGCGCGGCGAGAAGACCGTATTCGGCGGGACAAAGAACTGCGCGAGTGGATTGCCGGGGGGCACGTAGTCGTTCAGTTGTTTGTTGTCGTTGCTGCCTGGTCCAAGCGTCTCTTTTCCGAAACGCTTCGCTTCTTCAAGGCGTGCGCCGAGACTGTAAATCGCATTCATCGTGCGCGGATTGTTGATGTTGTCAGACGAGACGAGGGAAGTATCGAGCGAGCCCGGTCGCGACGTGTGGAACATCTGATACGTGTAAGTCTTCTCGTCTGAGCGCCAGTCGAAGATTCGATCGATCCAGAAATACTGTGCGCCGACGCTGTTGTTCAAATTCTTCCATTCCGGTTTCTCAGGATTGTCCGGCGGCCTCACTGGATCTGGACCAACGTGGCAGAACGCGCACGACATACCGACACGATACGGGCGCACCAGATTCTTGTCATAGTAGTAACTTGGATCGCTGTAGTAGCGCTCCGGATCCCACTTGCGCGCGGCCTCGGCGTCGAACGCCGGGTTGGGGAAAAGACGCAGACCGACGATGCCAGTTGCGTAACCGTAGAAAGAACCGACCGGCATCGTCTGTGGCAGATGTTGGTTTGGCCCGCCCGCGGGCAGCGCCTGGCCGCGCGAACCGATCTTCACGCCGGGATACTTCTGTTCGTTTTCAAAAGGATCGGCCGGGCAGTCGGCGCGGCGCTTGTCGAGCCAAAGTCCGAAGCGATTTGGATCTGGACCAGTAGCTTTTTCGAAGCAGGGTTCGTTGACCAGGCCGAGATACTGCCAGCGATTGTCGCGGCTGTACTTCAACTTCTCGCCCGTCTGCGGATCGATTGCGTTGGGATACGACGAAATAGTTTTCAGCAGATCGAGTGCACCGAAGCTGGTCGTGCCGATATGGTCCCAGAAACGATCGTTGCCGCCGGTCCAGATGACCCACGTGTTGCGGCCTTTCACTTCTTCAGGCGTGAGCGGAACGGCGCCGTCCATGTCGTGAAAGTAATCTTCATCGGCAGCGGTGAAACTGGTTGCCGGACGATTTGCCTGTCGTGCTTCATCGAGCACGGTGCCGGGTTTTGGTCCTTTGTGAGCGAAGAGGCGATAGGCGATGAAGGCAACGACGGCAACAATCAAGAGAAGAACGATGATGCCGAGAATTTTTGCTTTGCTTCGTGGCACGGGGGTCTGCTCCTTTATCTATATGTGCGTTTGGTGCCTTTTGTTTCGGATCAGCGATGCACGTGAAAGTTTTCGTAGTGTGGATTGATTGCGGCGGCCATTTGCAGGTAACTATCGGCCTTGCCGTTGGGACTGATCGCTTTGTGAATGATTCCAGCCTGGTGAAACAGTCGTGCGTCCTTCACGCCTGATGCGAGCGACTCATTCAGAAGCTCGAGTGCTTTCGAGAACTCACCCGTGCGATAAAGCGCCCACGACATCGCCGCCAACGTTGCGAAGTTTCGTCTGAGCTCGAGATCCTTCTGCGCCCACTTCACGGCTTCGGCGCCGTTTTCAAACACGTCCGCGTAGAGATCTGCGAGATGGTGGTAGTAGTGAACTTCGCCGCGCTGCGCTGATTCCAGAAACGCGCTTTCCGCACGATGGAGATATTCGTCTGCTTCCGCAGTCTTGCCAATCGACAGGTAAAGCTCGCCGAGCGCCTGTTGGAAGTCTGGACGCGGCACACGTTCGATCACGCGCTGGTAGAGCGCTTCTGCTTCATCAGTTTTTCCTTCAGCAGCGAGCAATTCTGCGACGTGTTCCTGCACCATCCAGTGACCGGAGTAGGCACGCTCGGCGCGTTGATAATGCTCGCGCGCTTTGTCGTAGTTCCCCTGCGAAAGATCGACGACGCCTCGTTGCAGCTCGACCCAACCGTAATGACGCATCTCTTTTGCGGTCAGCTCGTCGACGGCTTCGTCATACAAACGATCCGCGCCTTCAAAGTCGCCCATTTTGAAATTGAGATAGGCGAGACGCGCGAGTGTGTCCCACGTTCGCTCTTCGTCGATTAGCGCCTGATACCCACTCTTCGCGGCTTCATAACGACCTTGCTGAAAATCCAAATCAGCCTTGAGCGCTCGGCCCTGAGGACTCTCGAGTAGATCTGTAGAAGCGTTTAGATCCTGTTCGACGTCGTCGAGACGATGCACCTTGAAATGGATATTGGCTTTGAGAAAGTAAAGATCGCCGTCACGGCCAAGATGTTGAATCGCATGGTCCAACGTCTTTTCCGCCACGGAGAGCCCGTCGAGATTTCCCGTGAGCGATGCGTGTTGATACTGAAGATAAGCGAGCTTCGTGATCTTCACACGATCGATCGGAAGCTGTAGCGCGTTGTCTTCGAGCTCAGCAATCCCTCGATCGATGCGGTCGAGTTCAATATCGAAATCGGTTTTTTGCATAGCCCTTACCAGGGTTCTGCCAGATAAGGAAAGTCGGTAAGAAATTCTTTGTCGTTTTTCTGCGGGTTCGGCACCGTCTTCGGTTCGATCGGCGCTCCGGCCCACAGACTCGGATCGTTGAGTAATTCGATATGGTACTTCTTCCCGTTCAACGTCGCCGTATGATCAAGAAACATCGACAGGAATCGCGTCGCAACTTGATCTTCCAGCCGGCGTCCGTACGGCCAGGTTCCGGTCGTGTCCATATCGATCGCGCAAACGTTTGGTACGAAGATCTCAACCGGACGCCGTAGTGGAATGTTCAGTCCTTTCGGGTTCCACGAATCGTCGGGCATGTTGAGGTGCTGGAAGAGAGTCTTCTTCACGCGCGGAAATGCCAAACTGACTAAGTGGTAAGTTTTATGAACTGACACGGGCGAGTTGTCGTGATCGAAAGACGTCTGCAAACCGAGCGCGCTGATTGACGGACCGAAGCCCCAGCCGAGATGCGCGAGTCGCTTGATGAAGTGCGGCGCAAGCCAGAAGTTGTTCGCGCCGAGTTGCCGATTGTCTTCACGTTCACTCAACGCGGCGTCGGCAAAAGGCTGGCCGTCGGTGTCGACGAGTTTGTATTTCTTCAACTCATCATCGAGCTTGTGCGACTGAATCAATGCGATTGGATGTTCCAGCCAGAACGGATCATCGGGAATTGTCTCGATCTTGTCCGCGGCTTTCAGCACCCAGCTTTCGCCCCAGCAGTTGACGATGCGATCGTGAGTTGGGTTAGTGGTAAGAAAAGCGAGCGGAATCTCGAGGATGATCGCGTTGATGTTTATTCCCGCCTGGCAATCTCTGCCGTCGTAGACAAAAACGTAGTTGCCATTTGCATCTTTGAGAAACTTGTCGCCGTTCCACGTGAGGTCCTGCGGCAATTCTCGTTTATTACCGTGGTATCCCCACTCGGGATCGTTCGGATCGCGATTGAACAGGTGATTGCCTTCGAGCTGGATCAGGGTTTTGGGAATCTCCAACTCGCGGCAGTTCGCCATGGTGTGAGGCACGTGATAGAACTGCGGCGCGTAATTGATGGAGCGGAAGAAGCCGGTCAGATCGTTGAAGAAGGCGTCGTCGCGTCCGCCGATGTAAGCTTTGATCGAGTGCCCGTCGGGCGTGTTGATCGAAGTCACCTGATTAGTGTCGACAACGGTTGAGAAGCTCCCGCCGGGAAAGTCGATGAACTTCACAGTGGCGCGCTGGCCCTGATCGAAAGTGACGCGAATCTCGGCAGCCGACTTTGGTCCGAGAAATTTATCCTTGAGCGCGTCGAAATATCGCAGCAGTCCTGGGAGCGAGTGATCGTCGCCCACCCCTCCGATTCTCGGAGCGGGTGCGATCAGCATGCGATAAAGCATGTCGGTATCAAAAACGCCCTGCTCAGGAATGGAAGCAAAGGTGAGCGCCATGACGACTTTCTCACCGCCGTCGGTGTCGGCGCTCGGGAAGCCGAAGAAGTCGTACAAGTCAGCGGCACTAACGTCGATGTCGGAGAAGATTGAATTGACTGCGTTTGGATCGTTATGGTCAGCCATGACTGCCCCTTTTCTGACACGCTCTTGTGTCGGGCTAGCTGTTAACAGAAGTTTTCAGTAATCGTGAGTACGAGGAAACTCGTTGCGCCCTTAGGTTTTATCGGCTTCGTTGAAATCGCGCGGCATTCTATCAGGAGGGTTTGAGAGGCGTCAATAAAATGCAGCCGGGCCGCATCGCACAAGAGGCACACAATCATTTTTGTGTTTTTGTTCCTTTTTGTGGCGATACTTCTTCATCCGTCGCAGCAAACCAGAGCTTCACAGTCATGTCCCAACTGCCGGTCACGAGTGTACGTCCGTCTGGTGAGAAGGCGACTGCCGCTACTCGCGAGTCATGGCCGGTGAACGTGGCCCGTTCCTGGCCGGTGTTCGGATCCCAGAGTTTTATGGTTTTGTCTTCGCCTCCTGTCGCGACGGTCTTGCCGTCCGGAGAAAAGGCGACGGCCGAGACTTCAAACTTGTGACCGACAAACGTTGCCAACTCCTGCGCCGTGGTCACGTCCCAGAGCTTTACTGTTTTGTCTTTACTCGCGCTGGCGAGCTTCTTTGCGTCACTTGAAAAAGCAACCGCTAGAATCCCATCTTTGTGAGCATCGCTCATCCACAGTTGCTGACCAGTATTTCCATCCCACACTCTCACTGTCTTATCTTCACTGCCACTCGCAAGCCTGCCGTCTGAAGAGAAGACAAGTGAACGGATCGGACCAGAATGCCCGTTGAGTGTGAGCTTTTGAGCGCGCGTGTTCCAAAGTTGAATCTTTCCATCCGAGCAACCGGCCGCCAACGTTTTTTCGTCAGGTGAAAACGATAAAGCGAGAACCTCCTTATCGCATATCTTGAACACAGACGAAGGCTCGCGCGTCTCCATATTCCAAAGTTTTACGGTTCCGTCATCATAACCAGTCGCGATCCTGCCACCGCGTGACAGGGCCATCGACATGGCGCCATATTGCGTCTCGTTTAGTCGCGGTAATTCCTTGCGTGTCTCAGTGTCCCAAAGACTCACGGCTTTATCGCCCAACACTGCGAACATCTTTCCCGAGCTCGAGAAAGCCATCTGGTCTACACCTTTGGGGACGTGGATCGTCGCATGTTCCTGTACGCCGCGGATATCCCACAACATGACGTCAGAGCTTCGTCTGACGGCGATTTTTCTCCCATCAGGAGTTACGGTCATCCCATAGAGCAAGCCGTCAACATTGAAACTGCCAAGCGGAGCCCAGGGTAGAACGTTCCATAGATAAACTTTGCCGCTGTTCAGAGTGGTCATGATCGATGCGTCGCCGGAGAGAGCTATTGGACAGGCACTTCCGGTCGCATCGAGTAAGCGGACATTTCTATAATCAGGCCACTCCATGATTCTGACTTTGCCGGAGACGCCCGCGATCAATTGCTTGCCATCGGCAGAAAACGAGACACAGCCGATCTGTTCGTTCGTCGGAAACTGATCGATTATCTGAAACGGTGGGTTCGCGCTTTGTAGTTTTATCGTTTTGTCTTCGTATGTAACCAACGTGTTGCCGTCCGGTGAGATCGCAGGATAAGTAACGGCATTTGCATAAGGTTTAGAAGTCATCAACAGCTTTTCTGTTTCAAGATCCCAAAGCCTGACAGTGTTATTGTAGGCTTCGCTCACCAGCTTTTTACCATCGCGAGAAAACACTACCGAACCAACACCGACACGATCGTTTCGCAATGTTTTGATTAGCTTCAGATCACGAGTGCGAATGTCCCAGATCTTAATCGTCGCATCGGCGCTCGCAGTCGCTACTGTGGTGCCGTCCCAGGAGATGGCGAGACCCGTGATGCGATCACGGTGTGCTTTTACTTCTACTGGCTCTCCAGGATCATTTAGTTGCCATATCTTCAGTTGTCCATTCGGATTATTACTCACTGCTGCCAATACTTTTCCATCCCGAGAAATTTCGATGCGGCCGACGTCATCAACTGGACCAAGTATTTCGGGTTTGTAGTTTGCGAGTCGCCAATAGTAGAACCATTCAAAACCGCGCAGATCGCTTTGGTTCGTAGTGTTAGGCACGAGGTTACTCAGGAACTCTTTGAGCTGCGGCATGTCGCCGCGCTCTTGCGCGCGCTGAGCGAGATTGATCTCCGAATCGTAAAGCAGGTTTCGGCTGCGTTGGAGCTGTTGTTCCGCGATTGCTTGTTGCCGTTGCGCTTCGAGAGTTGCTTTTCTGGCGAGGAGTTGTTGCTTTGTAGCTTCCGCGGTGGCTGCTTTCGCGATCTGCTGCTGCTTAGTGGCCTCGTCGCGTGCTTCTGCCGCAAGCCGGGTTTGTTCGTCTGCTGTCTGCCTGGCCTGATCCGCCCGTAACAACTGCTTGTCAGCTTCCTTTTTAGCTTCACCCGCGATGATTAGTTGCTTTTGCGTCTCCTGCCTCGCAACTTCCGCGGCCGATGCTTGCTTCGCCACCTCCGCTGCCTGACCTTTGATCACAAACCCGGCGCCGAAAGCAGCTAACAACACAAGTACGGCAGTGCCGATGATCTCCGTTCGCACACGAACATTTCGACGTGTGTACTTGAAGAGCTTGTCGATGCCATCTGCGATCGGTGGCGATGGTTGTTGTTTAGCGAAAGCGTCTGCGGCTTCGTCGATCCAGATAAGCTTTTGTTCTTTAATGGTCTTCCAGGGAGCAGTAGTCAGTGCCGCTTCGTTGTTCTTTGTGAGGGCATCCGAAATGTTGATGGGAATTATCTTTCGTCCAGCGGCAACGAACGTCTCGAATTCCTGATGTATATAAGGACGCGTGAGTGCACGCTCGGTGGCCAGTAGCACAAGCACTGCGCTCCGCTTCAGCGCCTTCTCGAGAGTGGGACCAAGCGACAAACCCGGCGGCGACTCCTCCTTGTCGATGAAACACGAAAAATCGAGGTTGCTGAGTTGCTGCTTTAGATTGAAAGCATACTCTTTGGCGTCGCTGTGTGAATAAGAGATAAAGACGTCATACCGGAACCGTGCTCTAAATAGACCACGGAAGACAGTTTCTCTGACGCGATTCACAGCGGCGCGCAAATTTTGTATGAAATTAGCCATGCGTTTCTACCTCTTCGGTTCGTTGCCATCTGCTCTACTGGCCCACGCAAGAGACAGAATTATGGGAACCCGGTGAGTGGACACAAATATAGTCACACTCCGGGAATTGATCTACTTGATTGCTGAAACTGTGAGGTTATTTATAGGTGATTCTCTGCGGTTCTCTCACATGACTATTCGCCGTTGCGCCGGATTACGTATTCTAGAACAGTCCCACGATCTCCTGTAATCCACCCGGTTTGTTGATCGAGAAAGTAGACGCTTAATAAGTCGGCATTAGTGGGGCTCGAAAATTTCATCCATGAATCACCATTATCTTTAGAATAGTGAATCTGTCCGCTGGCTCCGATAAGCCAAAGCATACCGTCTGACTTAACAAGATCATACGGAAGCCCATCCGATTTTGGCAGCTTGTTTTCCCACGTGTTTCCAGAGTTGCTGCTTCTCAATAGGACGCCCGAATCCGGGCCCGAAACTGCATTGGGATGAATTCCGCCAAGCAGCCAAATGTCGTTTGCAATCACCTTGACCTTTCCGAAGTAGTAATTTCGGTCAAATTGTTTTCTTTGCCAGCCATTATCACTACTCAAAACAGTACCTTGTCCGGCGGCCCATATGCGACCATCCTGCGCACATGCGACGCTATACAAGATTCCGGTCGTCGGGCGAACACTCGCTACGTTGAGTCGGTTTTCTTTCACACTCGCGTTAATAATCCCGCGGTTACCAACGATCCAGAGCTTTCCCGTGGAATCAAAACAAGCGTCGAGCAAGGTGCTTATCTTCCAATCTCCATTGAGAAGGTCGGGGTGGAGGTCCAGGGTTTGCCACGAGTAACCACCATCAGTGGTTTGCAATACAAGAGGTACTTCATTGTTTAAGGCGCCGACTACGATTCCGTTTCGCGCATCGGCGAATACAAGCGAATAGTAGCCCTGGTTTTCGCTCGCTTGAACCACTGTCCACGATTTGCCGCCATCATTGGTCAAGCCAATGGCGCCGGGACTTAAGACTATTCCACTTTTCTTATCGAAAAATTTTACCTGTGACAGTCTTGAACCGTGCAAGAGGTCCGACTGCGCAAGTATTGTCCATTCACCGGCTGGCTCTGCCTTCGGCACGCGGTGCAAAGACAAAAGCACCGCAACTGTTACACCGAACAGCGCAGTTAGAATTATGTATTTCATGCGTTTCAATGCCTGGTTCTCCGCAGGGGACTGGGGTAACGTGACCGAATAGCATTTTCGAAAATAACGCTGTCGGGCAGAAGATATGGTTTCGTTCTGGGATTAGTATCAATTACGTATGGACCCTGCCAAGTCTCCCAAACATGGCCGAACTCGTGCGCATCAACCATATCGTTGCTCGAAACAAGACTGCCTTTTCCGCCGGCGAGATCCCACATGCCTCCCGCTGCAGTGGTCGCTACTTTCCCGGCCTCAGGATTAACAAAGATCTGCCAATTACCGTTGCCACTCGCGTTTTCGTTTGGCCGCAGGGTAATGCCACCGTGTCCACACTGGGAAAGGAAACAACCGTTACCGGTATATCCCGTATGCACTTTCCCACTGGGATCCTTGTATTGGAACTGCTCCGCAATTTTAAATTCGACGATACTAGTTCTAACGAGAATACCCGCCATTCCGGCGCTAAAGGCTTTTTCGTCGCCGTTACCGCCAATTGCGGCAAACCTCTGAACGTCATTGGCACTGATTGAAAGCTGAATATGTCCATTCACGGTTCGCTGATTAAGTAGGGCAAATCGTTCTTCGCCAAGCATTGCCCTTAACCTTGCCAAGGCGGCTTGTTGCTCTTCCGGGGTACCCGTTAGCTCAACTATCTCGCCAGTCGGATCCGTGTACTTCAACGGATTATTTATGGTGTACGCATACTGATTCCAGAGTTGCGGCTGCATAAGATAATGGACCAACATAGATCTTGCCTTTTCAGGATTCGCTTCGTTCTGCACTTCAGCCACAATCTTATAAGGGTCGGTCGAAGTGAAGCGTCCTTGTGTTGAAGAGTAATACCGCGCAAGAAAGTAGTCGAGTCCCGTCTCATTGTCCCGTTCTTTTTGGGTGAATTGCTGACGGACGCCATCACCGATCCCATAACCCTTGGCTGCGCTTCGGCCGGTAAACAACTCCTCGCCAAAGGGTAGATAATCGTGACGCCTTACACTTGCCAGAGTACCTGTTTGATCAACCACCATGCGTGGCGTGCCTAGATGATCTGTCACCAGCCACTGGATCTTTTCGCCCCCCGCTGAAGTTCCAAAGGCCTGGATCTCCACCACACGACTCCACGAATCAGGCACCGAGTTGATCGTAACGCGGATCTTGCTGGTTGTGATCGGCGAGAACGTAAACTTGCGCCAGACTTTATTATTTCCAGTCACACTACCGCCAGGCACAGTCACCCAACTACTCCCGTTCCAATACTGCACGTCGAACGCGAGCAGTCCATAGAGCGTGAAGGTCTGCGTCTCAGTCGGTGTGTTTTGCTGAGTGTAGTTGTCGTGCAGACTGAAGACGTTGATCTCGTCGATTGTTTTGCTGCCGGCGAAATCGACCTGAATCCAATCGGGTACTGAGCCTGGCGTCGCATCATTCCAGCCTTCTCCATTGCCCCATGGACCACGATTATTTCCGTTGATCGCGCCGAGCGTGGAAAATCCAGAGCCGGTGGCAGTGGTGGATGCGGTTGCGACTGCGCCGGCCGCTGCTGCAGCTACATTGAAACGACCACTTGCTGTTACCAGTAATTCTCCGCCGCGATAGCCATATTCTTTTTCCGGTGCTGAAGTTGACGCTCCGGCCGCGTACTCGGCCAGCAATTCGCCATTCATCCCGTAGATCTGCCACTCTTCGAGGCTCGAGGCTACTTGCCTCCTGACACGTAGCCCGTCGGCGTTGTACGAATACAGACTTACCTGACCGGTATTATCAGCCGAAGTGATCATCCGGTTCTCCGCATCGTAGGTGCGGGCGCCGACTCCGGTGTAGGTGTCGTTGGTTAGGTTTCCGGCATTGTCGTAGGACATCGCTCCTGTTTGACCAGCAGGTACTCCAAGCCTGTTGTTGGCAGTAGAAACTGTGAACTGCTTGTTGTTAATCCCGGTGCCCCAGGTTTGCGCCGCGTCGATGGTGCGATTGCCATACCTGTCGATAGTGTATTGCTGGCGAAATTGCTGTTGCCAGTTTCCCCAGCCACCGGCCACGCTTGTTTGCTGTTCCTGAACGCTGGCTAAACGATTCAAACTGTCGTACGTGTAAGCATCTTCGATAAGAGTATCTGCCTGGTCCAGGGTGGCGTTTTCCGGTGGAATCCAGGTTTCCGCAAAGCGCACGTTGCCGTTGTTGTCCGTGCCGCTCTGCCCCCAAATGTGATTACTGCTGTAATAGAGAATCAGACGACCACGGTTCCAGTCCCAGAGGTCGTTAACACTGCTGAGCCGCGTATCAAAAAGCTGTCCGCGGATGTTATAGAACAGTTTGTGGTAAAGCGGCGTGTTGGTCCCAAATGTTTCCCTGGTGAGCCCCCCTGACGGTGAGTAGGTAACGTCGGTAGCGTAGTTGCGAGTAGTACCGTCGCCGAGGTTACCGGTAAAACCGCTGGTGCGTCCAGCATTATCGTAAGAGTACGAAACTGTATGTCCGGAAGGATATGTCCGCGACGTGACGAGACCGCCTTGATTGTAGGCTTGTGTTACCTGGTACGAGCCGCTCCACACGCCACCTGTTTCGTAACGCTGCCGCTGAATCAACGGCCTGCCCATCTCGTCGTATGAATCAATGTAAGTAGCAGACGTCTTCGCTCCTGATTGCCACACCTGATTAACGCGACCGATGCCTTTGGTGGCGAGATCGTATTGCCTGAAAACGTCCGGGGTTGAGTCTGAATAATCGACTGACGTGTTGCGGTTCAGCGCGTCAAAGACGTAAGTCGACACGACTCCGCGCGCGTCAGTCCGCTGCGTCATATTACCGTTCGCATCGTATTGGTAAGTGGTAGTTCCACTTTCCGGATTGGTCGCTGACGTAAGACGCTTCAGAGAGTCATAACCGAAGGTACGGGTTTGCACTCCCTGTGTAACTGTCGTGAGATTATCGAGGCAGTCATATGCATAGCTGGTTTGGTAATTCACCCCGTTCGGATCTTCATAGGCTGAAGTCAGTCGTCCTAAAGCATCCGCCACACTCTTCCGGGCTTTGCCCGCCGCATCAGTTACTGTGAAGGTGTTGCCGCTATAACTCGTGCTTACAACTGAGTTGTCCGGGCTCGTGACGGAAATTACGCGTCCGAGGGCGTCAAACGCCGAGGTGGTCCAAACAGGGCTTTCACTTTGCCATGGACGAAACGGACGGGAAGTCTTGTACGGTCGACCGAGAGCGTCGTACTGGGTTTGAGTAACGATGTAATTAGTTGCACTTTCAAATTCGCGGCTTTCGATGATGCGTCCGAACGAATCGTAAACCATCTGAGCTTTCAGCGGGTTCGGGTCATTGTAGCTTGAAAGGTCGCTGGTGGAAGTCACGATCCGGGAAGTGTCGTTATAACTAAAGCTTGTCTGACTCTTGACCGCGGTGCTCTGATTTGCGGCTTTGATCGTTTGGGTAGGTCTATCCAGCGGATCGTCGAACGCGGAGCTGTTGGTGACGCCATTAGGGTTCTCAACATCTACTGGTCGTCCGAGGTAGTAATCGAATTGAACGTACGAAGTCTGAGTCAACGCATTCGTTGCTGAAGTGGGGAATGCGTAGCTCATTTGTCCGACGGATGACAGCTCGAGTGGGGTGCTGTTCAGGCGCGCATCGCCGTTGGGAGCGCCAAATACGTCAGTGTAAGAAATTGTCGAGGCGTAACCGCGGCCGTCGATTGATTTAACGACATTGCCGGCCACGTCATATTGCGAATAATTCGCTACTGAACCGGTAACAACGCCGTTCGTAAGCAGGTAGCTGGTGGATTTAGTGACATTGCCGCGGAACGCATACGAGGAGGTGAATGACGCATCGAGTCCGCTGATACCGCTGCGCGACACAAGCGCAGCATGATTGGCATCCGCTGTGTAGTTGTCATATTCGAATGACGTCCGTCTTCGTTCAACGCCACCGCCATCAAATACCGATACTTGTGAAGGCAGCTCTCTCATGTACGGGAGGTTCGGATTTGTAATATTTACTCCGTTGTAGGCCGTGCCGTTCAGAGTTTTGACGTAGCTCGTCTGTACGCGACGCAGCAGTGCGCCGCCATAGTCATACGTGTAAACATCAGTCAGACTATTGTAAGGAACAGTCGAATCGTAGGCGTTTGTAGTAGTAGTGCTTTGGCCATTTTCCAGTATCGTCACCGATTGCGAAAGACGCGGATCATTTTGCGGCGCTGAGTCGGCGCCATTGACCCACCACGGCACTGCAGCGCGTTGTTCCCAGGTCATATTTGTTTGGCTGACGAGAGCTCCGCTCGCGTTGTAGAACTCAGAATGATATTCACGGCCTTCTTTCCACGACGCATAATCGATCGGACCGACGGAGAAGGAGTTGGTTGCGGCGCCGAAGAAGAAATGCCGCTCGGTACTTAGAAGATTGCCATTGGCATCGTATTGCTTCTTATCGACATACCCTAGATTGGCAGGAGTGTAATTACCGTTATAGTACTCGGGTTTGCTGAACGTCTGCCGGCTTTCGAGTACGTGCCCTTCTTTATAAACGCGGCGTTCGGTGGCTCGTCGATAGACTACTCCCGCGCCCAGTCCGAGCCAATAAGTTCCCGGCATTGAGTTCTGAAGTCCCGAGATATAGGCGTAAGGATCAGGCTGGGGACCATCGATACCTGGACCATAGTCGTACTCGATCGAGGCGCCGGTCGGTAAGTCTATGCGCGTCAAGTCGCCGTATTCATTGTTATAGAATTTGTATTCGAGATTGTTCGGCAGAATCAATCGCATCGGATTGCCGCTCGTCAGGTAGACGCCTCTGGTCGATCCGTTGAAGCCGTTGTAAGAAAGCTTTTGACAGTTGCCACCGACCTGCGGGGCGCAGGTTGCGTTGAAGTCCTGGACAATCTGTCGATTGAGTGAGTCTTTGATCTTATATTTATAGACGGGCCAATTAATCTCATACGTTCCAGACAGTAGATTGCCATTACGGTCCCGCATTATCGCTCCGTCGTTGACACGATAACGCGTGCCGTTACTCAACAACAGATAGCCTGCCGGACCGATATACATCGGATCTCCTCCGGCATATATATAGTCGACGACATTCTGATCGGCTATGAAGGTTGCGCCGCTTCCGTCAGTGCTTACAAACACTTTTCCTCGCGAGGTGCCATTGAGTGAACAAGCCGGGACATTAAATGCCTGCCCGCCGGTTTGCACGTCACGCATCTCGTGTTCGGTGCCGTCGGGTTCGACAAAATACATTCGCGTCAAACTCTTCTGATACGTGTAATAGTCGCCCATCCAACAGTGGGTGGTGTTTTGGCTGCCGCCTTGAACTCCATACACCTGGGCAAAGCCTGTGCTGAGACCATCCACGCTAAAGGCGCCACCGCCTCCCGGTTCCACATAGTTAAGTGGACTACCATTATTGGGGTCGATATCGGTGCGGATATGGTAATTGGCTGGAGAGCTCCAATTGAACGTTATCTGCCCGCCGGCGCCACCACGGCCCTGCGCCGTCAATACCGGCAGACGAACGCTGACACGGCCGTTGAAGAGATTCACCGTATCGATGTCACTCAATGGATATGAGCCCGCCGGTGATCCTGGCGATTGGGCCAACGGCGTCCCAGTGGACTGGGCCTTTGCGGGATAACTGCATAACAACAACGTGAAGATAAGCAGGCCGAACGTTTTGGCAAGCTGAATGCGTCGCAAGGATGGCATGAATTTCATGATGACGGCTCCCAACGTTTGATAGGTGGTTCAGGTCTAAGATCGAAATTTATTGAGCTGTGATCGTGATGCGACAAGTCAATTCCGGTAACTCCGCCACGGTCAATACGTAGTCACCTGGCGTTAAGCGAACATGCTCACGCCACGTACGCTTTTCTTTCGGGACTTTGGCCTTATGCATTTGGTCACCGTTCTCGCGATTGAGACTGAAAGTAAGGTCCGGCAGGCCAGTAAGGTTAGTAACCGAGATCAAGTAATTACCAGCGGGACGTGTAATCTCCTGCGGGTTGAAGCCATTCATTCGCAGCGCGATCGGCAACGCCATCAAATCTGATTTTTGCTGGGTCGCGACGCTGCTGGCTGCAGGTGTTTTGTTGCTCGCGTGTGTGTACGCGCGGTTAATAGCAAACGCAGCGACAGCGATTAAAGAAATCGCAATCAACAATATAAAAGAGAGTTTTTGTTTCAAGGCACGCATAGTTCCACACTCCTTCGAAGATTATCGAAGCAATCTGTCTTGTGATTTGCAGACTCCAACGCCCCCCAGGAATCGATTAGTCATTCCTGGACCAGCAATCGTCAGACGACTGCATCGGGCTTAAAAATCATCCCTGGCTCGTGTGTGTTGGGCCTATGTGTTTTTCAACTAACGGGTGACCGTTGGGCAAGGAGTCAACACGCAGTTGATTAAGATTCGCAACGGGGGAAGTGTGCAAATGGGAAGATGCGACCCATCCTAGTCCTGGTCCAGGCGATAGTCAACAAAAAAATTTTTGTTGTCGGCGCACGGCTCTCATCGCATCGCAAGCGTAGCGTTGATGAGGGCAAAAAGCTCAGCTTCCACGGCGCTTGGCAATTCATCGTGAGTGAGACATTCGACGAGACCTGTGAGATCGATCAGTTTCACAACCGACTTCCAGTTATCAGGCAAGTGGCCGCCGTGCTCAACGAATGCGCGTGAGAAATAAGGTTCTCGTAATGGCGTGGCGTCGAGTTCGTAACGTAGAAAGTTACCGACATCCAGCAACGGTGAACCGGAAAACGCCAGCTCCCAATCCAGAATAGCCGCGACAGTCCACACTCCATTTACCTCACGCACCAATATATTTCGATTTCCGAAATCGTTATGAACAAGACTGCAATCAGTTTCGAGAGAAGGCAGAATTGATGCATAAGACCAGATGAAGTTGTGCAGTTGGTCAACTAATTTGGTGCCCGCGCGTCTTTGGAGAGTATTTGAGGCGAGAAACCGATCGAGAATTCGTGGTATCGGATCCGGTCCTTCTATAACTTTCTTTCCCACCACAAGCGAAGCTTCATTAGTCAGGAGTGCGCCTGGAGCAGGGAAATGAAACCTGCCGATACCGGCTAGTGTTTTGCCGATGCTGGTCGAAGCTTGTCGTATTGCCTCGAGGTTATTAGTTCGCTTTAGCTGTTGAAACGTTAATCCTTCGATGTACTCAAGGAACGCAAAGGCCGGCGTACTCTCAGCATGCAGGATCTCGGGAACTGGAACATGTCGATGAATGAGATCGTGAATCGCGATCTCCTTATCGCACGCTGCCGCACCGTCACGGTAGAGGCGAAGAACAACCGGATTGAAGTCTGATTCAAAATAAATCTTGACGTTGGTATTGATCAGGCCACCGGCGAGAAGTTCCGTGCGAGCCACTTTACGATTCGGGAAAGCGGCGGCTACGAAGTGCTTGAAGTTGTCCTGATTCGCCATAAGCTTCACTCTGCGTTATCTCTGCGTTCTCTGCGCCTCTGCGGTAAAAGAAAACGAAACAACATGTAAAACCGCAGAGGCGCAGAGGACGCAAAGATAACGCAGAGAGATTTCAAAACTCCCATCAGGCAGCTCTTCAACCAGGTCAATGTAATTTTTTTGCCCGTAGATCATGAGTGTTGGACAACCCAGTGTTTGAACAGCCCGACGAGGTTCGGTGTGCTATTCAAACGCTGAGCCACATTCGTTCACAAGGAGACCCATATGAACACAAATGAAAAAGATGAGAACTTCCCAGGCCACAAACGCGATGACACCCAGGCCGAAGAGAACACAGCCCGGGCTAACGACTCAGAACCCGGAACTCGCGCCGGTGGTCCGGTCATTACGAAGGGGCCCAGCCAAAAAGAACCGGAATCCAGCGAATAACCACTTTCCCAACGTCCTTGCCTAAGTCTTCGTGTGCGAGATAGCGCCCGCTATCTCGCACTTCTTTCCCAAAAACCACATAAAAATTGAAACTCTAGCTCCATTCGTGCTAGATAGTGCGGGTCTTTTACCACACTGATCTCATGCTCACCATGAATCGCCTTAGAGTTTTGCGCAATAAAGGCAAACGTTTGCTATCGCCTCCGTCATTATTCGGTTGCGTGTTGCTCGTCACCCTGGTAACGAACGGCGACCAGGCGGCAGCGATGCCAAACGACCAAGATTCTTTCCTCGCCACTCGAGAACAGGCCATGGCACTTAAACTTGAATGGCGTGAGGCGTCATTCAAGGAAGCAATTGCGAAATACCTCGAAGTCCAATCGAAATCAAAAGCCCTTGGGAACTATGAGCTGGCTGCGGAGATGGCCAAAAATGCCGGTGACGTCTATTTTCTGCTCGGTGATTATCGATCGGCCCTGGAGCAGTATCGCGAAGCCCAATCGCTGTGGCGCCTCGCTCGCAACGGCGCCGGTGAGATGCGAGCCCTGAATCTCGTCGGTTACGTTCAGGTTTATTCCGGACAAAGTGAGACAGGCCTCGAGCTGGCGCTCAAATCCTTGAATTATTATCAACGTTCCCCCAGCAAGGACGTTCGCTTCGAAGCGGAAGCCGAAAACTGCGTTGGAGAAGCGAATGCGTCACTCAGTAGACTTCATAAAGCGATTGAGCATTTTCAGCGCGCCCTCGATCTCTGGACCGCCGCTGACGACAAGATCGGGCAAGCGCTGGCAAAGCTCAACCTTGCCTACAGTCATACCGACCTGGGAGAACTGGAAAAAGCGCAGAATCTTTTTACCGAATCCCTCACACTCTATAAGAGAGAAGGTGACAAGCGCGGAGAAGCTCGCGCCATCACCGGCCTGGGCTCCATTGATTCATTTTTGGGGAAAAAGCAGGCGGCTTTGGACAAGCACATGAAGGCAATCGATCTGCTACGCACGATCGGTGACCACGCGGGAGAAGCCATCGCTTTCAACAGTATCGGAAAAGCTTATGAGGATCTCGGCAGGCTGCCCATTGCCCTCGATAACTACAAGGAGGCTCTGCGTCTTTATCAACAGCTCGGTAATGTCGAGTACGAGTCAGTCACGCTGTTTTACATCGGTGGAGTTTACGGTTTAAAGGGCGAGACGCAGACGGCGCTCAACTTTTTTGATGAGGCCGTGACAAAGAGCAAGCAGGCGCGACAGCCTCGAGTCACGGCGTACGCGCTTTCCGCGATTAGTGCGATTCAAAGCGAGTCTGGGCAAAGGGCCGAAGCTTTGAACCGGATGCAGTACGTACTTCGATTGTATCGCCAGATTGACGATCGTCGCGGCCAGGCAACCGCCTTGAGCGAAGTCGGAAAAATCTATCGCGCGCTCAACCAAAACACTAAAGCGCTCGCCTACTACAAGCGCGCTTTGGATCTTTTCCGTGCGGCAGGAGACAAGCACGAGGAAGCCGCTGCTCTTTACAACATGGCGGTCGTCGAAGGAGCATCAGGCAATCTCACTGACGCTCTCAAGCTTTTGAAAGACTCAACCGAGGTGATCGAGATCCTGCGCTCACAGATTGTTAGTCCCGACTTGCGTGCTTCTTACTATGCCTCCGTTCGCAAGCATGCTGAACTTTACATCGATCTTTTGATGAGACTCGGCAAATTGCATGGTGATAAATCAGCGCTCGAGACTGCTTTTGAAATCAGTGAGCATGCGCACGGGAGAGCGCTACTTGAAGTGCTGGGCGAAGCTTCAGCCCAGATCCGGCAAGGTGTGAATCCGGCGCTCCTCGAGCAGGAGCGAGTGTTGCAGCAGAAGCTATACGGTCAGGCGGCTTATCAAATGCGCCTCCTCGCTGGTAATCCGGAACCACATGAACTCGAAATAGTGGCGCGAGAAATAAGGGAATTGACCACGTCGTATCGCGAGCTCCAAACTCAAATCAAGCAACAGAGCCCTCGTTATACCAATCTCGTCCAACCGCAGCCACTGAACCTCGAGCAGATTCAAGCGGAGTTAACCGAAAACTCACTTTTGCTCGAATACATGCTGGGAAGCGAACGTAGTTATCTCTGGGCCGTTACCAAAGATTCATTGACCGTATATCAGTTGCCTGCGCGCGATGAAATTGAAAGACTTGCGAAGTCTGTTTGCGCGGCCCTCGTCGTTCGGCAGACGCTAAATGAGTCTGAGGCTAATGCCTATAACGATGCTGTCGCGCAGGCCGACGCGCAGTACTGGCGCCAGGCTGGTCAACTAAGTCAGATCTTACTGGGACCAGTCGCTGGAGAGCTCGAGGGGAAAACTATTCTCGTAGTTGCTGATGGGGCGCTTCACTATCTGCCGTTTGAAGCTTTGCCGGATCCAGTGAAAGCCGGCGGTGAGAGCTCATCGGAGCCAGTACCCTTAATTGTGGGCCACGAGATTGTGAGTCTGGCGTCCGCCTCAATCCTCGCCACCATCCGGCAGGCGCCGCGAACGGGATCGAATGAAGAAAAACTGATCGCAATTCTGGCGGATCCGGTTTTTTCGGCTACTGATTCCCGGATGAATAATCTGAATAGAACTCCGTTGCCGCAAAACTCAAAATTCGCCGCTTCGCTAAGCAGGCTGCCGGCGACCAGGGTCGAGGCCGAATCGATCATGGCGATCATTCCCAGCGGCACAGGCATGATGGCCACCGGCTTCGATGCCGATCGAACCGTGGTGTTGAGCAGTGATCTGGGCCAATACAAGGTCATCCACTTTGCAACACATGGAATAGTCGACATTGAGAACCCCGAGATGTCAGGCATCATGTTGTCCCTCGTAAATCGGGAGGGAGAAAGCAGACAAGGTTTAGTGCAACTGCACGACATCTACAACATGAATCTGGCAAACACTCAGTTGGTTGTCTTGAGTGCATGTCAGACGGCCCTTGGGAAAGAAGTACGTGGTGAGGGTCTGGTCGGGCTTTCGCGTGGCTTTATCTATGCGGGCGCCAGCAGTGTCATTGCGAGTTTGTGGAAGGTTGATGACCGCGCCACGACGCAGCTCATGACGGAGTTTTATAAAGGGCTGTTTGAAGAAGGCCTTACTGCGTCGGCGGCACTGCGAAAGGCGAAAGTGAAGATGTGGCAGCAGTCGCGATATCGCGAGCCATTTTACTGGGCTGCGTTTGTCTTGCAGGGTGAATATCAAGAGAAAATTACACCGCCTGTCCGGCGGCAGTTTGTGACGCGCAACGCCTTGCCGGTGGTTTTTATAATAATCACCTTTGGATTTCTAATAGTTCTCCTCATCAGGCGAAGAGCGCAACTCACGCGTGCTGCCTTGCCGTTGAAGCGCTAAGCGCTTTCTGTTGCTCCAGCGATTTCAAATCGGCGTACCCGTCCGCAAAGTCGCTTAAGATCTTCCAATCACTCCCTCAGCAAATAGCCGGCCGCCTCTCTTAACAGTGCCCTCGCTGCTGATTGTAATGTTTTCCAGTTGAGATCATTACGGCTGGTTCGTCGATCATTCCGTGACAAAGGAGCGAGACAGATGCCCTCGAGCTTCGAAAACGAAGTCGCACTGCTCGAACAATACAACAAAGACATTGAAGGCATGGGAGACAGGCTCATTGAGTCTGATCCGCAAGCCTCGAAGGCGCTGCAGAAGCAGATCGATCAAAAGCTGCAGATCTATTTGAAACAACTGCAACTGGTAAAAAGCCAGTATCCGGACGCGGTTGAAGGACAGATTCATGAGGCTGCTTATTACACTTTTCAGGCCCTTCGTAAACTCTTTGAGTCTGGTGTGATGCGTCGAATGAGTAGCCGTTCAAGCAATGTCGCAGTTGGGATTGCAACCGGGTTAGTGGCAAAACAGCAAGAGAAGAGTAATGCGCATCAGGCGCTGGCGATGCTGGACCAGGCCCTGGCAGTTTATGACTATCCTGGCGCCCACTTGCAGAAAGCCAATATTTTCAACGTTCTGAATGAGAAGGGCCAGGCACTCCAGGAGCTCAACTACATCATTGCCAATTTCCAGGACGACGACGCTTATCTCGCGGCGAGACAGCTCAAAGACGAAATCGAGAACCCGCCCAAAAAAGGCATGTGCTTTGTCGCTACTGCTACCTACGGGACACCACTTGAAGCCGAGGTAATCGTGCTCAGTAACTTCAGAGACGAAGTGTTGTTGTCGTCTGGCCTGGGTAGATTATTCGTGGCTGTGTATTACGCCGTCTCGCCTCCAATCGCCCGCGTAATAGCTTGTTCTGCAACGTTGCGTAGCCTGGTTCGGGTCATGTTTCTCCAACACGTCGTGAAGTTAGTTCGACAGAGGATGACGAGAGCGTCCGTGGACACAGTTACCAACTCGTGACTTGGTTGCAAATCAAATCACACTACATTAACGCCAGTTTATAGGAGGACTCACATGCCTAAGTGTAATAACTGTAAAAGCGGTGCTGCGAAATGTCCGAAATGCGACGGTAAAGGCAGGCTCCCAGGTGGCCTGCTTACTTCGTCTTCGCAGTGCAAGAATTGTAATGGCTCCGGCAAGGTTAAGTGCGGTGTCTGTCATGGCAAAGGTTGGATTTAGCGCGATTTGTTTGACGTGCTTTAGCCTCGCTCCATCATTTCCAATCGAGTCTTGAAGGGATGCTCACATCACCAACCGATCTTGATCGGGTAGAGATTTTTATTTCGTATTCGCACGAAGATGAAGCTCTGCTGAAGAGGTTGGAGACACACCTGACTGGTCTGAAGCGTGCTGGACTAATCACGGTCTGGCATGGCCGCAAGATTTCTGCGGGGGTTCCATGGGAAGAAGAGATCGATAAGTACCTTAGTAATGCTCAGATAGTTTTATTACTAGTGAGCGCAAATTTCATTGCCTCTGATTATTGCTATGGTGTCGAATTTCAGCGAGCCATGGAGCGACACAAGCAACGAACGGCTCGCGTGATTGCCGTCATTCTGAGTCCTTGCCGTTGGCGCGATACGCCGTTAGCAAAACTTCAAGTGTCACCAAGGGGCGCTAACCCGGTTACTCAGTGGGTCGATACAGAGCAGGCGTTCGTAAGTATCGCTGATGATATAGCAGAGGTGGTGAAAGAGCTCAGACTCATCAACCCTAAAGATGCAGAGCGAGAGAATCCAAGCGATGGGCAGGAAAGCAACGTCGTAAAAAGACCCAATCGACCAAAGTTTATCAAAGAAGCAATACGTACTATTCCTGCGATCAAATACACGCTTGCACTCGCGATTACTGTAGCGATGATAGCTATTGCAGGGTTTATGATTGACAATTGGCGTCGTGTTAGTTTACCAATCCCATGTCCTTCGCCTACTCCTTCACCGGAAGCTACAGCCACACCTTCACCGCGCGTTTCCGTAATGCCGCAGGGGATAAAAATAACTATCAGTGAATTTCCTCCCTACAACCCGGTTGGTGGTCCCGACTCGATGGGCCATATCGCGGGGAACGTCGCGGGATCAGGGCGTGAGGAATACAGTATTGTGATTTATTCCTATACGAACCTTTGGTATGTGCAACCCTCTACAGAAAAACCCCGGACCGCGATTGACCGGAACGGTAATTGGAGCGCTGAAATCAAAACGGGAACCAAGTACGCTGTCCTGCTCGTGCCGCAAAGCTACCAACCACCAAATAAGACGTCTACCAACCCAACTAACCTGGATCCCGTTATCACGTTCATGGAAGTCGAAGGGAAGAACGTGCTCCGAATTCGTCAAAAGCGAAACGCGGTAATCCCCACGACAAAGAACGGCAACACCAGTCAGTGAGAGCTAAGCTTTAGACGACGTAAGCCGGCGCACTGTTTTTACTTTGTGTATTTGACGTTATCTTTTGGAGGCGGCGATCGGAATCGAACCGATGAGTAAAGGTTTTGCAGTCTTAAAGAGCCAGTTTCGCTGTGTTATTAGATGAAAGAGGTGTCCCTTGAAGTTGGCAATGCATCCTGAAGCAGCTCAGAACTACAACAGCAAAGCAGAAGCCCTTGTGAAACGTCTGCGGCCTGTTCCCGACCATTTCAAGCGAAAAGGCGGGCCACCCAATCCAAACATTCATACCGTTCACACGTTCACCTCGGAGGATATTGTCGGGTATGGCTGGACAGATTTTACCGGCAATGTAGTTGCAAGAGCTTTTAGCGAGGGCGAACTGACGGTTGGTCTATTCGACGATGACTACATGGAGCTTGTAAGACTTGCTGAAGCGATGCAGAAGAGCATTACTCCTCGCTGGGTTGTAGGTTTGAAGCGAATATCTGACCTAATTTTCGATTGGGTTAAGGGCGTACATAGAGGGGCGTCAATTTCCACGATGACCGACTATGTATTGGTGGAGTGCGAGAAGTTAATTAAAGAGTTTGAATTATGGATACCCATTTCCCACTTATACATTCAGGGGCCTTTCGATTTTGGCAAAATCACGTTCACGGCAATAACGAAGGCGATGATAGACGAATGGGAGGCTTCTTCACTTTCAAAGGCCGCGACACCTGAAGAAATGGAATCCGTGCGGAAGGGCATTGAACGGCGGCGTCCCGAAATTCAAGGGCTGGCGACAGCCACTATCAAAGTCGAAGCTGAGAGTGAGCGCGCTTATGAGATAGCTTTTCAAGAAGTGGATAGAACCGTGAGCATTCTGCGCTTACTATCACCCGCAAATGCACATCCGGCTAAAATTTCCTATTCAGCACCTATCGGCAGGCAACATGAAGATAGTTATGCTTACCTGGTTATCGAGGACGGAAAAATTGTTGGTTACAACTCGGGTTTGATTGATAGGTCACGAACATATTGGAATCTTAAAAACGAAGATTTGATTACTTGGGCACCTGAACTTGAAGTGCTGAGTATGCTCCTACTGAAGGAGAAGTTGACAGATTTTCAACAGACACTTCTCGACGCATTAGTTCTTTACTCAAGAAGTTCACTTGCAAAACAGGTTTCGGATAAACTCGTATATATTCTGATTGCTCTAGAATCTGTCTTTCTAAAAGATTCAAGTGAGTTGATACAAGACGCTATTAGCCTGCGAATGGCCTATATGCAAGATGTATCCGTTGAGAAAAGAAGGGCGATAATAAGTAATGTCAAGGCTGTTTATAAGCTCCGCTCTTCATTCATTCATCACGGTCAAAGCGTTGGCGTTGACGAAACGAAGATTCTCAAGGACTTCATGATGAATGCGTTGCTAAGTTTAGCAGCTCTGATCCCTCTTGCAGCTTCCGAAATCACGAAGGAAGAGTTTTTTACTAATCTTGAAAATCGTAGACTAGCTGGTTAAGGCATAAAAGTAACTCCACGCAGCCGCGCCAACTACCCTCACGAGTCTGTGCGCGTCGCTGATCCAGCCAAATAACCGCATCAATTCCGAAATTGTCTAGCTGCTCATCCCAATAAGGAGTGTATTTTCTTCTATAAATTCTCCAAGTGGTAAAAGCGCGGAAGCCTTATTAGCCACTCGCCTTGCTTTTTGATGGATTTAGTAACATCGTCTATCTGTTTCTCACGGCTCCAACAAAAAACGCACCGCAAACAACGAACCAAACCGCGATTAGCAAGCACTTGAAGCCGAGCCAGAATCTGAATTCTCCTGTGCTACGGTTTCCGGTACCTTTTACTCGCTTTACCTCTGGTTTTTTCCGGTAAGTATTCAACTTCTAATATCTCGTCGTTTTCATAGCCTGGAATCTGGTCCACCGAATCGTAGGTCTTGTTTATCGTACCCTCCGTTCCGTCCAGCATTCGATAGGTGTAGTGGCCTTCGGCACCACCGTCTCCATCTCTCGGATCGTGCGAGGTCACTCCTACACCAACTAACCTCGCAGGAACAACCTTCGCATGGTCGATCATTGCCAGTTCATCACGTGAACTTTGCCACATTAAATAACCGACTACCGGAGACATGATTAGACCTGAGAGGCCGAGAAGCAGTCCTTCGCGGAGAAGTAGATCCTTAATTGTGAGGAAGTAATATCGAAACAAAGCGGCGGCAGATTAGACGAGGTGTAAAGAAGGTGTCAATGAGATACTCGGTATCACTTTTGCTTAATTAGAAAGTTTTTCACAGTTAGGGGTTATTTCTGCACAGTACGCCGCTTACTTGCCATAGTCCATCGTGCCGCTAAGTTACTGACTAGTCTGATTGTTTCTTTGGAGGCGGCGATCGGAATCGAACCGATGAATAAAGGTTTTGCAGACCTCTGCCTTACCACTTGGCTACGCCGCCGTTCCGGAGAGCGTAAAGAATAAAAGCGGAAAGATGAAGCAGCACGTACTTCATCCGCCCGCCTTCATCTTATTCGTGGAGCGGGAGACGAGATTTGAACTCGCGACCCTCGCCTTGGCAAGGCGATGCTCTACCACTGAGCTACTCCCGCTTTACTAAGAGAAATTGCATTTCTCAAAGTGGTGGAGCGAAATGTACCCCTTTTTTTACCCCTTTGTCCAGAGGCCCTGTTTCCCACCATTATTCGACCTAAATGGACCCCTTCCCACGTCCATTATTAGCCTTGCTTTAGAAAAACCGGCTGATTGCGGCAATGATGCGGATTGTCGCGATGGAGACAGAGAGAAACACCAAACCTGAAGAAAAGAGTGCTACCAGCCAGAGTCCTACCGTCATAAGGTTGTTACCCAGATTTTTCGACTGATCAGGAAGGCTGAGATCAAGAGCTTTGAGAAGCGGTCGCAGATTGTCTCTGGTGATATCACCGGAGCGGGAAAAAAGCTGGTGGACCAACTGTGACGGCCGATTAGCTTCTTCGACGAAGTGAGGATGCCAGGAATGATCAAATATTAGAAATCGAGCTCTCCCGAGTTGCTTTGGTAATTTCGTAGGAACATGCAATTGCAGGTGACTTCGAAAAGATTGATAGGCCCGCTCCTTTCTTTTTTTCCAACCGCGAAACTGTAAATAAAAGACTATGTGCTCAGGGTCAACTAATTCCCGCAGCTGTTCTATTTCCCATCTGATACTTTCACTCTCACCCGGCCTTATTATTACAACGCGGGCCAGGGGCATGAAATGCGTGACCTCACGTCTCCAATCGTCTTGCGCATAAACTCGTGAAGCACCAATGGGCTGTAACCATTCATGTGGGTTTCCGAACGTTATAAATTTGCCAAACGCTGTGAAGACATCGCGGAAATTTTGCTCCTTGTTAACGTTGATTATGAAAGGCACGAAGGTCAGTGGCCACCAGATGCCTTTCAGCAATCCCATATAGACTACAACCCCGGTCGAGGCTCCGACCATTAATTGCACAAAGCTTCTCGCATCGAGTTCGAAGGGTCGAAGATATAGAAAGAGTAGATCTCCGGTTTTCGTTGCCGGCAGCGATTGAGTGGAATCTGATCCAAAGAGCATTGGTCCGAGAAAGAATAAGATGCCACCTGCAGATGCAAGGACTCCAAAGCACCACAAAGGAATGCCAGTCAAGACGAATCCGAACATTCCCTGTCGCGATAAATCCAACGCCACCGCTGCTACAAGCACGGTGAGGAACGCCGTACCTTTGACTAAGCTGGTTTTGGTAACGTTCTGAAACACGTCTCGACCAGTAATGGAATTGCACCTTAAACATTACAGGTGCAATGAAGCCGTAAAGCGGAACTTGCCCTCACGAGATATCGCGGTCAGGTGTAATCGAATCTTTGTTCGCAACGGTCTGAGTGAGAGAGATCGATTCCGCTAATGAAAAGGCCGGTGCGCAGACGAGACCAGCCGACACGACTATACAAAGCCCAGCTTGCAGGACTTAAAGGGCGGTAGCTCACTTTGTTACCTCCCCGAAAATTGCTAGCTAACTACACGCAAAATGGCCCGAAATTCGGCAATTGCATCCGAAAGCTTCGAAGAGATTCTCACCTGGCTCAATCCCGATCGTGAGGTGGCCGGGGAGATGTACGTGCAACTGCGCCTGGACCTCACAAGAATTTTCGTCTGGCGCAAATGTTCCGACCCGGAGGGATTAACAGATGAAGTGTTCGATCGTGTGGCCAGGAAGGTCCACGTTGTAAGGCAAAGCTATGAGGGCGATCCGCGACTATACTTTCGCGCTGTCGCGAACAATCTGGCGAAAGAAACCTTTAAGAAAATGGGCACTCTCATTCCCCTCGAAGGTGTGGACCTTCCGAATCAACCAGAAACGAGCGCGGATGATGAATACATTGAAGACTGTCTTCAGCGGTGTTTGCGAAAGCTTAGCAGGGAGACGCGTCACTTGATCCTCGCCTATTATGCCAAAGAAAAACAGGCCAAAATAGACCATCGACAAAAACTGGCTCAAAGTCTGGACATACCGATAGAAACTTTAAGAGTCAAAGCTTACCGGATTCGCGAATCTCTCGAGGGATGTATTGAACGCTGTTTCGAGCGCAAGGCCCAGCAAAAAGGAAATGGATTGCATGAACATTCATTGTAAGCGGGTAGTAACAGTTGGAGAGATGCCCATGAACCATGAAGTGCTCAGTGATGCCTTGTTGCGTAAGTTTCTATTGGGCAAGGTCGATGACGAGGAGCGAGTGCAAATTGAGAGTCTTTTTCTAATTCACCGTGAAGCGAAGAAGAGAGTTCTGAATGCGGAGCAGGATTTAATAGAAGACTACCTGGAAAACAGCCTTACACCGTCAGATAGAGAGATATTCCTGTCAATGTATGCTCGAACGGCAGCGCAGCGACAGAGTCTCAGGATCACAAAGTCAATTAAAGAATGCGGAGTGATGGAGGCCGCGCTCCTTCAAACTGGCCCGGCTACCATCACAGGCCGAAGTGATTTTCTCGAGCGGCTACTGTCGCGACCGGTATTGCTCATCCCATTCGGTGTAACGATCGCAATTGTGGTCGTTATCGCTCTTGTCTGGTTGAACAGTCGAATGCCGCATGACCGTTTGGTTGTGGAGCGGGAACTGGCGCGACTCAACGCGCCGGCGAGCTTGCGTGAAGTCTCACCACAGATGGTTTCGTTGGATCTATCGCCGCTTACGCTTAGAAGCGCTGAACGCCAGGTCCAATTAAAAACAGGCGCGGGCGTTCAGATTGTTGAGTTGCGTTTGCCGTGGTTTCAGAAGGAAGACTCTTCAGCCTATGTGGCAGAAATTCGCAGGCTGGACGATGACGAATCATTCACGATTCGCAATGTTCCACTGGAAAGTGATGGCCGTTATCCCACACGAATAAGAGTGCCCGCAAAGATTCTGCGCCCGGGACAGTACCAAATCCGCCTCAGCGTGATTGCTGTGAATGGCGAAACAGATCTGGCAGAGGAGTACCAGTTCACCGTGGCCGGTTAGCGATGTAATGTTGTTCTTCCCTGACGATGTCGATTTCCACCTGATGTGCCACCCATTCAATGCTGGCGCACACATCTACAGCGACAGCTCGCGTTGATTGCGGAGATCCAAAAGCAGCGACAAATGCTCCCAGGGCACTGGCAGATTGGCGCAACGAGCGAGCTTGTAGCTCAGGTTTATCTAAAGCAGAAAGTTCAAGTGCGCTAAAGCTGGTGGTATCAATCGTGGCAAAGACCTTGATGATGTCGGTGCCCGCTTGATAACCATCAGGTAGGGTGACGCGCAAAGGCAGAATCAATTCACGTCCAGGATCCATCGATTCATAACTTCCCGCACGAGATGGATAGATCTGCGAGATGCTCCAATCGGATTGCAGATCCAGCACGGTCACATTCAACACGTGCGGATGGTAGTCATTTCGGATTCTGAGAAAGGCCCAATCGCCATCAGCAACAGTTACCGTAGGACCAATGCTCTCGAGCGGTTGCGGTCGAATCGGCGACCCAGGTTTGAAATCGGGCGGCGCCGTGACGAACTCAACGATGAATTTCTGAGAAATTGTTGAAGTCGGGTCATTGTTATCCAACTCACGCACGTTTGTATATTTAACGAGATGAGTAACGCGATCCATTATGCGTTGCACCGCATCGTCGTCGGAGATCCTCACCGGCGGTCTCAAATTCGGTATTGGATTTCCGGCGGCGTCACAAATAACAAACTCATCTTGCTTAACAGTAATGAGATAGTCTGGCGTTTCGGCGTTTTTCGCCGGCCCGACAACGCCGGCTGACGCTTTCAACGCGTCTTCTATCGCCGTCAGTGCCGCAATGGAAGCCTCTGACTGATCTTCGCGTGCTACACGTACGCGGCCGCTTAATCGTATCTTTCCCGCGTCCAGACGCACTGCCTGATATCCCGCTTCGATCGTGGTCCAGTCGTTCTGGTCCACGACTTTGGCCTGGCAGGTCACCGGGTTTATTTCGGTAGCCTCGACGATCGCAACTCTTCTTTCGATGTTTGTTACGTCTGCTTCATTCGTTGGGTAGATGCCGAATTGCGTTCCTTGTTCAATACCCTGTGCCAGACCCGCATTGATTAGAACTGGTCCATTGTGCTCGGCGGCTATGACGGGAAACGAACGCGGTTGCGGTCGTTCAGTAGCGCCGAAAACGACACGCTGTCCTTCGCCTTGCAACTGAGGAGATTGGGTCGCAAACTGGCCGTGTACTTTAGCCAGCAGACGTTTGTGCAACATCGCGTAGGTAAAGTCAGGACCGATCTGTTTCAGAGAATCGACCAGCCAATAGCTCAAAGCTCCATTTTTCGTGTGGCCCTCGAACACGACTTCATTGGCAAACTCATCTGCACGACAAGCGGCTACCAGGACGTAACCCTTCGGTTCAAGCAGCCAATCGCTTGTGACGTTAGCTTTGCGAATGCCTTGTTTCACTCCGCCTTGCCAGGCTTCACAGAGTTCTTGTGCAGAAGCGACGAGGCTTTCAGTTCGTCTCGCGAACGTGTCGATTACTCCCGCGCCACGAACTCCGACACCGCCATGTTTTGGATCCAACACATTGCGCGTAGCCCCACCCGCGTGGCAGCTATCGAGCACCACCGTAACGTAGAGGTTTTTCTGGACCATGTCTTGTATGAGGAAGTGCAGTTCTGTGTCACGCAGGTACCCCCCTTCTGAATTTCCGAGATCCATCGGAACCAATACTTCATCAATGCCCGACTCTCCTTTGATGTCCTTAAATTTTTCGGTGGTGACAGCGCGGCCGCCATGTCCCGAATAGTGGATAAAAACTTGATCGCCCGGCTGTGCAACCTCGGCCAGACGTTTAAAGGAGTTCACGATATTTTCATAGGTGGGCCATTGCGATCGTGGTTCCGGCGGCTCCGTTCCTGCAACTGGTGGTGAGGAGGTCAGTTTAGTGATGTTCTCGTTTGGAATGTGTAAATCTTGTCGAAGAAGAGTTTCCACAAGATTCGCGTCCTGCACACAACCATGCAGGCTTTTGTAGTACAGGCCGTTTGGAAGTTCATTAGGTAGATAATGGTTGATGCCGATGAGAAGGGCATGAAACCCGACTTTGTTGCTTGTATTTTGCATGATTGCTCACCGTGATTGAAAAGGATTCCGTCTCGTCAACCGTAATGAGCAAACAAAAAAAACGTTACACAGCCGTAGAGCGACAACTTCTACGGGGCGGCAGCAACATTCAAAGGATAGGTGCTTGGACTCTCAAAGGTACCATCAGCACGCTTTTCGTAGATCTCCAATTGGTAACCCTGAGGCGTTAGCATCTCTGCCGGAATCTGCAACACCAACACCCAGTGTTGATCGATTTGACGCGCGCGCAAATCTTCAAGCGTAAACACCTCGGAACCGTCGTTCCGCTTGAGAATTGCTCGAAACGAGTATGCCCCGCCGGAAGGATCCGGCAGCCACAACTGCACTGTCCTGGTTTGTTTCGTGATGGATATGTTTTTGGGTTCACCGGCTCCTCTAAACAATAGAGCCGGCAGCGCCACTGGCACTAATGAACTGTCCGGTTGCAGTAGTTCACTGCCGAATTGATTGAGTTTCAGGAGGGCGTCGTAATTAGGGTTCCTCTGATGAGATATCAACCAGTACGCCAGTATGGAACCACCGATAACTATGGCTATTAAGGCAGCCAGTGAGAGCTGGTGAAACCGATTCTTTGTAGTAAACAAATCAATTAGTAACCTGGCCCGACGTTTTTGGGCCATGGGTTGGACCACCGGTGAGTGTTCCGATGCATACCTGTTGAGCGCCTGCGCAATCTTTACCTTGCGCTTGTGGGCCGGCGAAGAAGAATACATTTTGTTGAATGATTCGAGTTCGCGCAGGGATAGCGTCCCGTTCACAAACTCTTCAAGGAGTTCTTCTTCCGTGATCAGGACCTCTTCTTTGTAATCAGGATTAGTAATCACTCTCTGTTCGAGCTGTTCCTGGTCGTTTTCGTCCAGCTCTCCGAGGAGATACTGCCTGATTAATTGCCGCTTACGTTCGCTTTCTTTCATGCTTGCCGCACTCGGTGGGAAATTGCTTCCTCCATTCAACCATGATTTTCTTTCTGATCCATTTCATTCTCACTCCGGCTTTCCGAGGCATTTATTCATACAGGTCTCGAGCTTTTCGCGTATGCGATGGACCTTTACGCGCAATGCATTAGGCTTCTTACGGAGCCTGCTTGCCAATTCTTTTCGATGGTCGATATTTGGTTCACCCTGTTGGTAGTAAGACAGAATCAACTCCCGATCAGCAGGGGACAATTGGGCCAAACACTGATCGAGACATTCATATTCCGGCTCTCGATCATTTCGCTCATCTATGCTGGGAGCGCGCAGCTTCTCCAAATCTTCATCAACTCTCGCCTGCTGCCGTCTTAGAACTTCGAAGCCGAATCGTTTGGCAACGCCGTAGAAATACAACGCGGGATCTCCATCATAGCGTTTTACGATTTCAGGCACCTTATTCAGTACGCGAGTGATCGTCTCGGCGGCAAGTTCTTCCGCGTCAAAGGCGCCGCGCCACTCAAAGATCTTGATAAGAGAGTGTCTGATCTCCTCATATTTTCGACCGGCCTTCTCGGGATCCGGATCGAGCCATGTCAGCAGCGCGTCAAAGTTATCTTCCCAATTCTCGGTCATTTAGGGGCAGAGAAACCAATCAGGGAGTCTGAGGATGTAACGTAAACCGCTCGCCATCATAAAGAAGTCGGTCCTGATAGAAAAGCCTCGCTGTAATGTTTCGCACTGCACAACATGTAGACCAGGAAGTTTGTGACCCGCGACAAGGTTGATCGCAGGGTCGGGTGGAGCACATCAGGGATGCCGGTAAAAGTTGTACTGCCACACTATGGAAATGAAATGAAACGCGCCTTGCTTGTAGGGATTGACAAATATCAGTACGTGAATCCGCTAAAGGGATGTGTAAAAGACGTCAACGCGCTGGAACCGTTGCTTACCGACAACGAAGACGGGTCTCCTAACTTCGACTGTAAAGTCAAAACGTCGGAGAGCGAAGAACTCGTTAGCCGCGAAAACCTGCTCAAGGGAATAGACCTGTTGTTGAGTCCAGGGGCCGACATTTCGTTGTTCTATTTCGCTGGTCACGGACAACAGGTTGATAAGGATTTGGTGCTGGTAACAGAAGACGGTCGAGGTTCGGACCTCGGTGTCTCCATGTCCACTGTGCTTGCGAAGGTACAGCATTCGCCGGTCCATGAAGTTTCGATAATTCTCGATTGTTGTTTCTCCGGTATGGCGGGGGGCATACCGCAGTTGGGCACTGATGCTGCGGCGTTGCGGTCGGGAGTCTCGATACTGACGGCGAGTCGAAAAAATGAGGTTTCTATTGAAACGCCGGAAGGTCGTGGACTTTTCTCGACTTATTTATGTGGCGCTTTGGAGGGTGGCGCTGCTGATGTCTTAGGCAAAGTAACTATTGCCGGTGTTTACGCCTACATCTCCGAGTCGTCAGGGGCATGGGAACAACGTCCGATGTTCAAGGCGAACGTCGACAGGCTTAACGATCTTAGACGCACTTCAACGGCAGTGCCTTTTCACGAACTGCGTCGTCTTCCGGAGTTCTTTCAGACTCAGGAGGCGGAGTTACCTCTTGATCCCTCGTACGAACCTACGGCGGAGCCGTCAGATCCGAAACACGAAGCCATTTTTGCAATCCTTCAACGTTGTCGCGCAGCGAAACTCGTCGAGCCTGTTGGGGAGTTGCACATGTATTACGCGGCTATGCACTACAAATCTTGCAGGTTGACGCCACTCGGAAAACTTTACTGGTTCATGGCCAGACGGCGGCGCATATGAGAATTGGACTTACTGGTCACCAGAATATTCCCTCGCAAGCGCTCGAGTATGTGACTCGTGGCATCGCCGATGTGCTGGATCGATTGAAAGATGAACTTGTCGGCGTTTCATCACTGGCTGCTGGTGCAGATCAACTTTTTGCCTCGCTTGTTCTCGAGCGTGGGGGCAGTTTGCAACTCGTCATACCGTGCAGGCGCTACGAGGAGACTTTCCCGGATCCGGAAGATCTTACGAACTTCCGGACCCTGCTCGAGAGAGCGGTGAGCGTTGAGACACTCAGCTTCGACGAGCCGTCTGAGGAAGCCTACCTGGCCGCCGGATGCAGGGTGGTGGATTTGTCGGACGTACTTTTGGCTATTTGGGATGGACAACCAGCGAGAGGCAAAGGTGGCACGGGAGACATCGTGGAGTATGCACGAAGCCGAGCGACTCGTGTCGAGATAGTTTGGCCCAAAGGAATCACGCGGTAAGACCTCAGTGAGAAAGACCAGCTTACAACCCCTAAGACCGGCACTCGTCATCGCGAGCATGTTCATTTGTGTTTGGACCACCTTGGTCCAGACAAGTGCTGCACGACCGGCGCTGCCGTTGGGCCGACACTTTATCGTGCTGATTGACGATTCATGCAGCATGGGTTGCGGGGATTCACGTTATAAGAAGCAGAACATTATCGCTGATTTACCTGGTCGTTTGTTCGGTGGGACAAAAGGCGTCAGGGCTTTTGAACCTAAAAATGATCGGCTCTCAGTAGTGTTCTTTACCATTCAGAATGGTTCCGCGGCATGTGGCCCACGGCAACCAAACTCGGTGTTGCCGGAAAACATCTTTGATTTAGCTTTCACCGGAAACATTAAGAGCAAAGAGGATTTCACCCGTGAGTTGCAAAACTGGATGGCGGACTCGTGTCGCTTCAAAGGTCACTGGTCTCCAATTGTAATCTCATCCCTGCTTGTCTTGCCCTACTTGCAACCACGTTTGCCCGCGGGGGAGTTGCATTCGCAAACAATACTGATACAAGTCACAGATGGTGAGTTTAATCCACGCACCACGCCCGGCCACGAGTTAACTGACTACCACCATACTCGAGAAATCAACCATATAGAGGAAGCTGACAAGCTACTCAATAAAGTTTCAAGGCTATTCAGTCTCAACATCCATCCGGACCAACGCCCTGTCAATGACGTTTTCTATCTGACTGCCGAATACACTTCGCAGCGGGTGCCGGAATCGGTCGTTCAGTATCAACGTAACTCGTCGCTTTATCCACAGGCACTCTCATCCGGTGAGTTGCGTTATCGACTGAACGATCAACCCCTCGGTGATATACAACTGCTCTCTGCCGGCACGGAGGCAGGACTCGATTTCCGACCGCTCTGGTTGCGTGTCGGTTTTCAAAATAGTCAGGGCGGTGATTGGCGCATCGGCGACCAGACATTACCGCGGTTAACGGAAACAACTGAACGAGTCAGTCTCAGTCCATGTCAACTTCCTCAATGCGAAGCTACCAACGACAGGATAGGCATCCGGCTCTTTGATGCAGCGCTGGGCCGCGCCTTAAAAGTGTCGAGTGCAGCCGCCGATCCTGGACCAGGGCAGATCAAATTCAATATCGGGTTTCACTACAATACAGATGTTTACAATCATCTCTGTGTGCAAACGCCGGAGTTGCTGATTAATGCCGACACTGCACGACCAGCCGAAATACCCAATCTATTACTGCCATCATCGCGGCTCACGAAAGCTGATATCGCCGGCCAGTGGACCAAAGACGACGACGGCGTAACCACGCAGGAAGAAGCGAAAAATCGAATCCTGGCCAGACGCAACGTGCGAGTGCTGCTGGCGGTGATCGCCCTGGTCCTCGTGGTTGTGGCGCTAATGATCTTTCTCTTCCTGCGGTACTACGGCCGTGCCTTCGGTCCACGACTAAAGTGGCTGCCGAGAAGAAAAGTAGTCATCGACTTCAATCAATCAGCCGCCAGCCGGATACTCGTGGGCACGCTCCAGGTTGAGAACGACCAGCCCGCTCCCTGGTTAGGTCGTTTGTTAAAAAACGAAGAGCAACCGGCACGTCGCGCGGAGATTTCGCTCAACTACAACTATTTCGAGAAAAGCGGTCTCAAGCTGGACGGCAAAGATCCCATCGGTTTTGTACACGGTGAGAAAGAAAACGGCCATCAGGAAGAACTCGGTCGCACTACCGTTGAGACCGTGTCAGATGGGCGAGAAGTACACATCTTTTTCGCTGCGGAAAGGATCGACGATTACCACCCCGGCAATGGCGCCCTCGCGTCCGATGATGCGGAATTTACTATTCCCGTTAAGGCGCGAATGGAGTGGAAAGCCCAACACGTCTCGGCTGGGCGTAGTTCGAAGGTGAATGAAGCGTGGCGCTGGTTGAAAGGTCGCATCGCATCCGATCGCTCCGACAATGTAGAGGCAGATCTCGACTGCAACCTGATCCTGAAGCCGGAAGAACCGCGCAAGCCGATTGTCACTTACGTACCAACCCAAAAAACCAAACTCTATTTTAAGAAGGACAGCCTGGTCCACGTCGGCAGCTTCTGGTTCGAAAGCCAGGCAGACAAAGATTTCGCGCGTGCTTATAGCTGGGACGGCTATACGATCAAAAGTTATCAGGGAAACCGGCCACTGACGGGTGAACCGATCCGCCTGGCGCACTCGAGCGTCGAAGTCGCGCCAAAAGCGCAAGTCGAGGTACCTGTCTACATCCATTGCGATAACGAAACGATCCCCAATCCCGATCCGGCCAGTTGTGAATACTCTTTCAAACTCTTCGGTGATTTTAGTGCGGATTCCGAGCCCGGACCTTACTTTACGACCCTGTATCGTGACCCCACCCGCGCTGAGATCGAGTTGCGAGTTATTTCTCCTAAAAGGCGGCTCGAGGTCTATTGGACCCCTGACGGAAATACAAGGCTTCGCACCTTGCCGGACGGCGTGGACGCGGACGAACTGCTGGACGGATCGGATTCAATTCTCCTCGATCCACAGACAATAAAGTTCAACCCATTAACGGGCGGTATGCGAGAACCGCTTAGCCTGGAGTTCGGTAATTCCTGTGACGTAGGTGATGGTGTCGTTGACGTGAAGCTGTCCACTCGCATTCGTTGCGAGCCGGCCATCAGAAACGCCATCGAAATGGAAAATGGCCGGCCGCTGGAAGATCTCGTCGAGGTCTATGACTTCAAGGTGCGCAAGTCTGACATCACCATCAGAGCAGGCGAACCGGTGCAGACGCGCGCGATCAAGTTATTCCCAGGCAAGATCTCACGCATTTTCTCGGGGCGAATCAAAGCTGAAGACATTGCGGCCGAGATCGTGCTCGATATTAACGTCGTGGATGGGCAGGGAGGAGTTAAGCATCGCACGTTGACGGTTGTTATCCCGTTCAGCATCGAGCAACTTCCTGGGTTGAATTGGCTGGCAATCGATTTCGGAACTTCGGCAATTAGCGCTGCCCTGGGCTCCGGAGAAAGCGCGATGATGGTTCCGTTACAGGACATCACCGTCACCGGCGGACTCAGCTTAGCCAGGCACGACACAGAGAATTCAGAACGGCGCAACCACAACCTCCTTCCCAGTTGGATCTGTTGTAACTGGGATCTCCGCACTCCCTCAGGCGACAGGAAACGTCCCGGCTTTCCCGGGTACTACTCTGAAGAGCTTTCCATGTCTCCGGGTGAATCGGACTTCATCGGCTTACCTGCCGTCACTCATGAACTTGCAGAGCACCCCGGCCGGATCATTTATTCGTTGAAGTCATGGCTAGCAACGGCCTCGCCTAACATCCCCATTTCGATCAACAAAGATGGAAAGCAAGTTCAGCAACTATTACCGCTCGAAAAGATGGTCGAATCGGGCTTTGCCGCCCTGGCCGATGCTTATCTCTTCGAGCCTGCATTCCGTGCCGATCAGATCGTGATTGCTCACCCCAACACGTTCACCCGAAGGCACCAAAACCTGCTGCATAGAATTGCGCACCGTGCATTAGGCAAGCCCGAACGCTTCGGGATTCCTCTAATGGAGCGAATACACCTCATCAGCGAATCTGACGCGGTAGCGCACTACTACTGCTTTGAACAAATGCGCACACAACCGCGAGCTGGGGTCGAACGTTTGCTGGTTTACGACTTCGGCGCCGGAACTTTGGATCTATCAATCATTAGAGTTCTGTGGAAGGACGATGCGCCTCACTACCCAATCGAATGGAACGTTGAAAAGCGGCTCGGTGTGCCTGTAGCCGGCAACTATATCGATGAAATCCTCGCCCGGCTTATTCACCGGTTGTTGAGCGATCACGCGATAGTGGAGGCGAAGGGATTTGAGTATTTCCTGCCCGTTGTAGGACGGACTTTCAACCAAATAGATCCGAATGAGTATCGGCGCGCCATCACCCGTCTCTGGAACTGGATACGCGAAGCCAAGCACGAGTGGAGTAGCAAGTGCAGAGAAGTGTTAGCGCAGGGCGGAACCTTGTCTGACTGTCCGCCATTCAACGTCAAGGTCGGAGTAGGTAAAGAATTGGAAGTTGTCAGATACGCCACTGGTCAGCGTCCTGACGTGGAAGAACCGGTTGACCAGCCCGGTTTATGGGTGGTTGGACTCGGAGACATTTATCTTTCGATACCTTCAAGAGTGATCGAGGAAGACGGGCGCATGCGAAAGTTCATGGAGTTCGTGACAGAGGACTTTATTGACGAAGCGCTTGGCAGTATTGGACTAACTGACTCGGACATCGACACGGTCATTGTTTCGGGCCGTGGCGCTCGTTATCCAGGATTACGCGAAAGAGTCTTGCAGCGTTTTACTTATGCTGAAACACCCGATCTCCTCACCAGTGATTCGATGAAGAGTGCGGTAGTACTGGGAGCTATCGCGCGGCAAAGTCTGAGTCGACAGTTTACTGACGCCAGCGATGACGCAAGCCTCGCCCCGCAACTCGGACTACTGCGCAACTTCGACGACGACCTCGTACTGGAAAAGGATTGGGACAAGGCAATCGATCTGACGACGAGCCCAACTTTCCGGCTCGTACAAGTGAATCTGAAAACGCCAAATCCACGCACGGACAAGAAGTCCTTCCGAAGGCATTTCTATATCGATCTCGCCGACCCCTATTTCGTTCGCGACGACATTCTCGGCGATGAAAAGTATCTGCACATCCGCAGGGAGATCAAGCGCGGAGAGTTGGCGATATACCTGGGGGGCAAAGACGGGAGCCCGCCTCGATCGGTTTTTCCGGAGGACCAGATCGCCAGCACGGTAACGAGGCCTCCCTGGCCCATCGGCAACGTGTTGTTGAATCCGCAGGATTAGGTTCGGCTGAGGAACAGAGATATGTCGCGGTCAAAAATTGGCAGGCTATTGATTAGCTTCATAGTGATTGTTGTCGCTGTTCACGTGGGCGTTGCTCAGCAAGTCCAAAGTGTCAAAAGCTCGCAGCCCATCCAATGCGGCGGGAAAACTTACCAGTTGCGGTTAATGGCTGCCGACGCCGTAGTAAAGAATATATCCGCGAAATCATTAGCGATTGTGTTGACTCCTAACGATCGGTCGGAGAGCAAAGTCTTTGGTGTCTATTGGACTGAAGCCTGGAACTCTTTACCTACTCATCGCGATAACACAAACGGTAAGGGCGTACTCAGTTACGGCGACGGCACAATCAAGAGTACTGGCCGAGGTGTTGTTGAGTCGTTCTTCTCCGACGCAGGGTGTTCAACTGATGATCCCCAGGTCATACAAATTCAGCGTGAATTAGCTGCTTTTGGTTCACTGACTCTACGCGACCTGGCGCCGATCCTGGGCTTAAATGCGGACGAGGTTAAGGACTCTACGGCTGATAACTTTACGAACTTTCCAGATCACATTGAATTTGCTGCAGCTATCCATAAATACGTCCCTAAGTTACTGGCTGCGGAAAGTCAAACTGGTGATCCAGGCGGCAACGACCGGTCCGGCGATGAAGAGGAACGCTTAAGAAAAGAAAACGCCGACTTAAAGACCAGGCTAACAAACCTGGAGACAGGGAAGGGCAGCTCACTAAGCAACGCATCATGGTGGCTCCTTATCGTTTTCGCGTTCATGGTGGTGCTGTCGCTTGGCGGAATTACCTTACTTGGACTGGCGCTTTATCACTGGATTCAACTGAAATCAAAGAAACAGAGCCGCTTGGCAGTGTGGTTGCTGGGAGACTCCGTAGCTTCGAGGACACAAGCTGAGAATCTGGAGAAGAGGCTCAAAGAACTCCAGAAGCCTGCCTCCGGCGACGGTTCGAACGGGACTCCGCCCGTAGCAACTGAGCTCGCGCCAGACATTAAGAACATTAAAGACACTCTCCAGGGCCTCACTTCAGACGTTGGCACAATTAAAAAGAACGTGGAGGGTTTCAATAGCAAGCTCGATGTGCGTCTGAAGGCAAATCAGGCGCTGCAAAATATCTGGCACCGCCTGTACACATCCGAGTACACGAGTGAAAAAACGGACAAGCTAGTTATGGATGTGGGCCTTGTTATTGAACTCCATAATTGGCTCAGGTCCCAGTGTGTCTCCGCGGATGCGTCCACCAGTCAAGCCACGGAACAACTAAAACACGTTGTAACAGAACTCGACTCCATCCGGAGGATCCACTTCACGGATTTTTTGGGCGAACGGGCTCTCATACCAGACATCGCGGGCAGCATAAAAATCAGGTTGGCGGACGATGCCAGGCAGTTGGAAGAATTGAAAATTATCGAGAACGCGGTGCGCAAATATACCGGAAAAGATACGGACACAAGTGGAGTTGTAACGAAATTGATAGCGGAACATATAGAGGTGCAGCGCAAGCTTGAGAAGTACGAATATCCGCGAGACCTGAATCAAGCCATTGACGCTGTTTTTAACGTTCACCAGAAGGTGATCGATGAGGTAAAGCGTGCTTTGCCAAACCAGGAAGGAAGAATGGGTGAGTTGGTTACCTCACTCGCCGATGAATACCTCAAGGCAAAACCGGAAGCAGAGCGCGCGCAAGGGTTGGAAATCGAAAAATCAAACCTGCTGACCAAGTTGGACCAGGCGCAGGCGGAGCTCGAGGCGGGCAAACAATTGGCTGCTGAAATTGCACTTGAATTCAATCTCAATCCCGATCGTCTGAAAGGGAACGAGCAAGCTATTGCAGCAACTCTCAATCGATTAAGAAAAGAAAGAGAGTCGAGTGTCTATCTCCAACTCAGGCTTGGACTCTCCTCCGCCCTGATTGCTTTTGAGAAAACAGCGAATACAACTGACTCCGAGGAACGGAACGAGATCTTAGAAGCTCTCAACCTGCACAAAGTGAAAGACGGCATTCGAAATTTGCTCACCCAAATGGAGGAGTGTACCGGTGAGCAACTATGGCACCAGGCCTTGTCAGAAGGATTCAGCGAGAAATGGCTTCACTACTTGATCCGGGCCGATTTGTTACTGCGCACCTACTACGCGGACCAGAAGGAATTCAGGTGGCTTAGTAAGGTCGTTTCTTTTGCCTGCTCGGCGATCCTGGCGGCCCTCCATGAATTTCAAGTCGAGGTGGTCGAAGTGAGCTTGCTCGGTGAGCGCCCGAAAGAAATGGACACTGAATCGGTTTATTCGGGGGTACGCAATTTACAAGCGGTCAGAGACAAAGTGCGCGGGAAGCTCATGAACGGTCAGACGCAGGAGTTAGTGGTGGATGTGACCTCATTCCCCTATTTCGTAAAGGGAATTCAGGAAAACCGAGGACGCGCAGCCCTCGCAAATCCTTCAGCGTGGGTACAGCATTGACGCCCTGCGCTTGAATTCCCACCACAGTTGAAGAAAGAACCGGCGGCATGAAACGAATTGTCATCCTCGCTTTTGTAACAAGTTTGCTCCTGGCCCTCTTTTTGTGGCTGCGACCAGTGATCGCTTCGAGAGGAAGACCCACGCTGCCCAACGTTGCGGGACGGCCGAGCAAGCCGGTGGCAGACGGTTCGGCGGGCGGCTCGGTAAGTCAAACGCCATCCGGTTCAACCATTGGACCAGCAGTGCCCCGGCCCGGTCCGGCCGATGCAGCACGGGCGGGCGTCACTCATTCCGACGAGCTCGAGGCCGCCATTCTGGATTTGGTCAACCAGGAACGCGCCATTGCAAAAGTGAAACCCTTGCAACGCGATGACACATTACAAAACACAGCGCGTAATCACTGCGACGACATGCTCCTGCGCAACTATTTTTCTCATGACGATCCGGATGGCTTCTCCCCGACTGATCGGATCTCAGAGGCACATCGCCAGTTAATCGGGTTGACCGGTGAAAACATCTGGATGGGTGTAAATATCGACCTCTCCGATCAAAAAAAAACGGCGGCATTGATCGTCGCCGACTTGATGCGTAGCACCAGGCACAAGGAAAACATCCTCAACAAAGACTACACGCACATTGGTATCGGCGTCGCAATAAAGGGGCGCGACATTAAAGCTACGCAGAACTTCGCCAACATAGTCGCGCTAACCAGACAAGCCGTTCCTTTGCAGGTGCATGGCGGTGAGAGCCTTGATCTGACTGCCCAACCGGTTGGCGCCGGGCAGGCCCCGGACCAGTTCGAGTTTTTTTCGTCGGATGAAGGCATGGCTGTCGGTGGTCCACAGCTCATCGCCGGCGCCAGCGTTCCCGGTCCCGCGGCTGTTCCGGCGGGAATCTACAAGTTGCGATTCCTTTTCCCGCAGGGAAGCGCTTACTGGGGACCACGGGTTGAAGTGAAATGAAGAATTCGAGATCCACCGGATTGACTGAAGAGTCTGAGCAAATGATTCGCGAAGCCGAAATCATGTTGCGTGGCACCGATCCGGAACAACGCGAGCGGGGTCTGCAAAAATTGCGTGAGGTCATAAGCCTGGCTGAAGGAAGTGACCACGTCCAACGAGCGCTTGAAATCCTGGCGGCCGCAGAGCCGCGATCGCCGGTATCCCTCGAGACGGAGTTGGATGAGCTGATGAAACTCTGGCCGTCGATCCAGGGCTTTAACGATAACCGTCTGATCGGTTTCCTCAAACGACTCCAGTCTTATCAGGGAATGGTGGTCCCGTTACGCACGGAGGTCATTCCGGGAATGCGCAAATGGATTGTCGTTGAGCTACCTGGCATTGGTACGGAAGCGAGTTCGACAAAGACAGAGATACTCAACGACTTCGTGGCAGCGGTGCGAGGCGTCGCTGCATTTGAAGAACTTACCGAGTTTCAGCAACTGCGCGACAGGCTTTTTCAAAGACGTCTACAAGAAACCGCTGCGCGTGTCTATGCGGCGCTTGCCGAATGGGAGCTCGAGGAAGCGCAGCGAACCATAAACGAGCTCAAACCTGTTCCCGATGCATTCAAGATCGATGTTGAGCGGATCCAGACGGAGATCGACGAGATCGACTGCTTGAAACAAACCGTTGATCGGTTGCTTCAAAAGCTTCCGGATCAAGCGGCGGCGAGCTGGTTCGAAGCCAGGTTACAGGTGGAGTTACAACAGCAACTGGAGCAATGCCGGACCAAAAACCATATACCGTTGTATCGGCGCGTGCGTCTGGATGAAGCTCTGGCCGGCCTGGTGGAGTCGATTGAACAATTCACTCGCGGGCAAGCACTCGCCGCCGTGACGATACCGCTGTTGCGAGATTTCTGGACCGAGTTTCAGCGGCTGAGAGGAGAAAATGCTGACAACGGCGCCGAGATCAGCGAAGAGTGGTTTGCAGGTGTTGCAGATGCTTTGCTTACAACTGCGTTTAGGGATATTGAGCGTGCTAAAAATGTCGATGAACTAACGGCTATAGCCAACCGCCTGCGTGCAGACGCGGCCGGCATTCCACCGCCAGTAGCCTCACGAATCAATACGATCGCTGATGCTGTCAATCGCACCGGAACAAGCTGGAGATCAATGGAAGAAGGGCAAAGTTTTACGCTGCCGGACTCCCTTGAGTTTCCGATACCACGGGCGCTCGCGGCTGAATCGCGGCGCTACGTTGATTGGATGGAGCAAATCGAGGCGGCGTTGAGTTCCTTAGTCAACGAGAAGTCGCCACGCTTGAAGCAGGATTATGAAAATCGTCTACAGGTTGCCGAGAATATTCTCGCCCAAGTTCCACACCACACTCTGGCTCTCAAACTGCAACAAGAGGCTGCGCGCCGTTTTTCTTGTTACCAACTCGATCAGGCACTCTTGAGCTGGGATCTGGAATCGTTCTTCAAGCTTTTCGAAACCGATAGTCAGGGCGAAATCTACAGCGCGCTGAGTGCTTATAAAGACGTCCTTGTTGAACTGAAAGACCTGACGCGGCAACCATCACTAAAGAACTGGCGCAGCGCCGGGGACTGGTGGGCTCATTGGCAGGCCGGGATCAAGCGGTTGCCCTTAGCCAAACCGGACGCTTTGATCGCGGCTTTGGATCGGCAGTTAGCTCGACGCCGTTTGGAACGTTACGCCACCCTGGACCAACTCCTTCAGGACAACCTCACTCCGGGTGAATATGAAGACGCCGCCTCATCTCTTGACGGCGAAACCGACTCCAGCCTGAAAAGTTACCAGCAGGAGCTGCTGCGTAAAGCAGCCATTGCCCGTATCGAGAAGCACATCAGGAGCGGTCGCCTCGATGCTGCTGCAAAAGAATTGGGGAATTTGCCTCCGGCGAGTACGGATGCCACGCGCCTGCGAACGCATTTGGAGTTTGAACGGTCGCGCAGGCAAGGCAGCGTTGCCGCCGCCGATTACCTTTTCGAGGAATGGGAAAACGTCCGAACTTACATGGACCAGCCGGACCAACTGTTATTGAAAACGATTGCTGCGGTTTGGATCGAAGAACAGCACGAGGCGGTCCTCAAGATGTCGCGACTGATCTCCCGTCTCCTGCGAGAGACGAGTGAAGGTCAGGCGAGACAAAAACTCACTGAATGGCAAACGTGGCTTGAAATTGAGGAGGGGCTGCTCAGGAATTTTACTTCCGGTGGTGTGAAGCAACTAGCCGAGTATCTGAGGATCGCTGAAGGCGGTGAGCTGCTGGACGACCGCCTGAAAAGAATTCTGCGGCACTGGCAGAAGGAAGGCAATACGGTCATGTTGGCCTGGGCATATCAGGCCTTTGAACGCGTGAGCACAGTCGCTCGCCAATTTGACAACGCAGCTAGTGACCTTGTTGAGGAAAGTGATGAGATTGCAAACGCCGTAGAGCGTGTTCTGACTGAATCTACCACCCTCGATTTGGATGACCTCAAACCGTTGCAGGCCTCTTTACAGCAGGAAGAGGAGCGCAGGCGATCGCTGGATGATTACCTGAGTCTTTTGTCACATGCGGTGGAGCGCACGCAGTCGTCACCGAAATTTATTCAGACGAAGCAACGGGTGAGTGAAGTACTCCGCATATGCACGTTATTAGCCAGTCTCAAAGATGCCGATCTACGACATGAACCGGCGGCGCAGAATTATGACGAAGCCTACTCGCGTGCCTTACGTCTGCGCGACATCGGCAGCCGGGCGCACGTGTTGGCGCAGTTGGAACGTTTGCGACCGCTTCGGGAAGATCTTTTTTCTTTAGAAAAGCGCATCAAGGAGACCGCGGAATGTTGCCGCAGCAAAGACGTGCTCGATGTGCTGGAACCATCGTTATTCCAGCGCCTGGCCGGCTACGTCAGGAAAGCGGTTGAAATCTTCAGCGAAGCCGGCGCTCGCGGCGGAGCAATGTGGATGCTGGTTTCAGCCGAATATGAGTCGAAGATCTATCGCGATGCTTGTGTCTTGCTGCCGGTGACGGGTTCCTGTCAATTAGATCAACTGGTCGACGTTCTCGAAGATCTACATGCGGAAGAGTTGCACTTCACCGAAGCAATCAGCCGGCTCGAAGATCGCGATCGTCAACCTATTGTGGCGTGGGCCGAAGCATTCGATCCCAAACCACATCTCGAGTATCTCGCCCTTATCCCGCCGCGCGAACCGCAGACTCTTAAGGTTTATCGCCGCTTTGAACGCGCGCTTAGAGACACGCTGAAACTGATTCTGGAAGCCCCCGAGAGCCGGCCGCATCTGCCTGTTTGGGTGCTCAACTATCTCGACAATGGAGTTCCTGTATGCGCAAGCGGGCGTTGATCTTGTTGCCGCTATTACTAATCGCTCAAGCCGGCGTTGTCCGGCTGCAAGCACAAAGTGCAACCGCTCCGGCTGCAGGCTTCTCCGGATTGGACGTCACGATTCTCCTGGACCAATCAGGCAGCATGTGGCAGAACCCGCGAAACGATCGCTACGCTCACCGCATCGGGCAAAGTAAAAATTTGATCTACCGTTTAGCCGAACACGTTGAGGGTACGCCGCTCGTGCATCGTGTCTCGGTAATCGACTTTGGCGACACTGCGTCAGTAGCGCTTTCGAATCACATTATCCGCTACGACCCGGCGAATCCCGGTGGCGCATTGCGCGACGCCAAAGCAGTCGTCGAGCGAGTCGTAATCGAAAGACCACTCTACAACACCAATACCGCGGATGCGATGCACCTGGCCCTGCTGGAATACGCAAAGATGGATGCCTCGCAGGTATTGGCCGGCCGGCGGCGGGTGCTGCTCGTCATTACCGATGGCCGCCCGGATCTGCCCGGACGCGATCCCGTTGATCTGCAAGCGGCTATCAAAACCGAAGCACAATCATTGAAAGCCCGGAACGTTGAAATGTGGGTAGTAGGGATCAACGATGGGAGCAACTATTGGAACGAAGGTGATGGCGCTTTTTGGGAAAGCGTTGTCGAAAAACCGGGCCACGCCCGTCTGGCTGAAACTGCGTCGTCAAAGATCTTTACGATCATGCAGGACATCGCCGATGCCTGGCTTGGCTCAAAAAGCGCCGCTCTCAAGGGTGACGAATACAACTGTCCGCCTTACCTGCGCCGCATTGTTTTCAGCGTCAACATGGGCCAACCTCGTTCGGCGGTCAGCGTGACTGGCCCTGACGGGCAGGATATTCCGGCTTCTTCCGGTGGACCATCAGTTAATCCCGGCAACTTCACACGTTTTGTCGTCGATGATCCGAAGATCGGAGTCTACAAGATCAAACGCGATCCAACGCGCAGCTACAGTTGGCGCGTAGAAGAGACTGCCGCTGACATCAAGCGGCTGGCTCCGGCTAAAGCCACCGGTCTCGAAGCGCCTGCTCGCTTTCTCTTTCAAGCGCGAAACAACCAGGGCAACCCGTTAGAGATGCTCGATGAGTATCCGATCAATGGCGTGGTCGTGATTACGCCACCTGCAGGTTCTCCGATCGAACTCAAGGCCGACTATCTGGGCGACGGAAAGTTTGCAGTCAGTCGTTGGCAGCCGCCCGCTCTTGGCTCTTATCGGGTGCGAATCAAAGGGTTGGTCAAGCTGAAGGATGGTTCGGAAGTCGACGTCTTTCAGTCGAATGCTTCTTCATATAACGAAGTCCTGGACGTGAACAACCTTCGTGCCTACTTCATTCGGCTGGAGGATCCGGAGCCGGCCTCAGGCTTTCGCGTGATGAAACCGAGCAGCGAAGGTGAATTGAGGTTTACGGTGGTCGACGCGAAAGGCAACAAGGTCACAAATCTTGCGGGTCTGGTTAAAGACCCGGCGTCATGGCTCACGTTGGATTTGGTGGACAAGTCAGGTGCGCCCGTGGGTGGTCCACCACTGCCCTTGTCATTAACTGCTGATGGAATCTTCAGCGCCAGGCAGCCGCTGAAACTTGACTGGTTACGCGGTGAAGGCTGGTGGTCGCCTGGCCGTTTGAACATCCGCCTGACTGAGCAGTCAGGACGTATTGCCGCCGGCAGTTATCTCGATTCCATTCAATTGTCGCCGGACGAAGAGCCGCGGCGTATTGGCGGTGATCCGCTGGCGCTGGCCCTGGACGTGCGCTTCTCCTGGATCATTCGGGGAGCGGCGTTATTCATCGCCTTGGTGGTGGTTGGAGCGGCGTTGTTCCTGGTGCTCAGAAAGGCACTACCGAAGGGAATGATCTGGGTTGCCGATCGCTACAAAGGCCGCACAGTTGCCGTGAAGATCTATGACGCGGATCAGGATCCGGATGGATTTTCCGGCAAGAGATTCTCAATTACCGGAGGCGCCCAGTTTAACTACGACCGGGCGTACAGCATCCCCACCGAGGATCGCGATTACGTTGCGGTCAAGCTGCGCGTTAACCGCGCCCGCAGTGTCGATCGCGTCGAAGCGGAAGTGCTTTACGCATGGGACAACGATCCGAAAAAGGTTTACACGGTAGTTCTGCGCAAAGGAAGGATCGAGCGACTTAAAGGATTACCTCGCAAGGACCACGCAGTCGCCTTAGAAGAGAAACCTTAGCCAAGCCTTGACGGTGAAGACTCACGTCAACCCGCGCGGAAAGTAATCGATGGATTAAGGAGAGTAATCAGATGGCAATGCAAGCATTGGTTATGGGCTTCGGAGGAACGGGTGCACATATCCTTACTGCGCTCAAGGAACTCACCGTGCTGAAGCACGGAAGAGTGCCCGAGACAATCAAGTTCCTGCTCTTCGATACGATAGCCGATTGGGAACCGGGCAAAGTGCAAAGTGTGGGCGGCGCCAGCGAAGAAAAGACTGCGAAAAGTGATGACGAGGCAGCGTCGCTAGCTCCTCTTACGGAGTATTTTCAGTTAGTCGACTTTCCCCCCGATCTGCGCGCGCACGTCTTCGATTACTTGTCTGCCGCCGGCGATCCTGATGGTTATCCGCACCTGAAAGATTGGCTGCACGCTCCCTGGTTGAGTGAGCATGTTCCGCCGAATCAACTCGGAATCAACATCGGCGCGGCGCAGCAACGGCAAATCGGTCGCTATGCGATGTTCAAGAACGCCGACAAGATCGTCGCTCACCTGCGACCGATCATTCGCAGGCTTTCAGATCTGGCCAAGGGCTCAGACGTAAACGTCTGGCTGATCGGATCCTCGGCGGGTGGTACCGGCGCTGGTTGTTTGATCGATGCCGCTTACTTGACGCGTCTTGCCGGCGACAACCTCAAACTCAAAGTTACAGGCGTGATCGTGCTGCCCAACGTTTATCGCAACGTGTTCGGGATCAGCCAGGGTCGGGCCTACAGTCTGCTGCGCGAGTTGGAGCGAGTGCAGGAGCAGGGTGTTCCGCAAGATGAACGATACGTGGATCGGACCAGGCAAACACTGGTTTCGTCGCGCGTTGTTTACGACAGGGACGGCCAGCAGGTAGCTATGGTCAAAAGTCGATTGTTTGACGATCTCTTTTACCTCGGCAGTGATTGTCCCGATGATGAGCCGCGCAAGAAGTTTTTCACGTCGGTTGCGAGTGCGATCGATCCATACCTCGACGCCACTTCAGGTCCAAAACTTCTGGAAACGGCGGTCAACGATAACGCCGCCGCCTCGTCGTTCGGCGCCGCGCGCATTTACGTGCCAACTGAAACCTTCGCGGAGATGTTCGCCTGGGAACAAGTAGCGGAGTACCTGCGTCGCATTGCCGCCCCTAAGGAGGTTGGGGATCGCGTGGAACGCTTGTATGCCGGTTCCGACCAGGACCGTGCTGATAGCGCAACTCAAAAGTTTCGCGGTCTTATCGAACTCTTCAAGCAAATACTCGACCTGGAGAGTAAGCCTGAGCGCACCAAAGAAAACTTCGCGCGCAATGAGCTCGACGCGCGGCAAATCGTCACGTTGTGGTATGCGCAGACCGGGGGTAATCGCACACCGGACGAACAGCGAGTATTGCTGACTTATGCTGAGCCTTGCTACTCGCTTACTGAGCCCGAACGTCCGAGCAATGCAAAGGATTGGGAAGTAAAAACGTATCGCGAGAATGCCGCGGACTCCAGCGGAGTAAAAGAAAAGCAGGAAGACTCGCGTTCTCGTTTTGCAGACAAGCTTGAAGAGATCAAGAGACGCTACACCAATCCCGCAGGCGGCGAGCGCACTTTCGAGAAGGGCCGCCGGCATGTATTGGAAACGATCTCGAGCCGGCTTCAGAAGAAGGTTGATGAGCTTTTCATCAGCGAGTTAGAGCAGCGCCGCGCAGACTTTGCCCAATCGGAAAGCGCACTGGACCAGGGCACAGTCTTAACACAGTTGTTTGCGGAAGTAACCTGGATGCTCGGCGATCGCGGACCGATACGCAAAGTACACCAGGTAATCGGTAAGTTCGTGGCTGCGGTGGCCGGCGAAGAGTCTACGCGAGAGGACGCCTACACGCGGGCGTTGCAAGCCCTGCGCGATAGCCGGAAATCCGGAATGTTCGACTTTGGCGCCTGGGTCGAATCATATCAACAGACAGCGCGCGACGAATGTACCGCCTATCTCGGCTGGTACCAGAAGCATGTGTTACTCAAAGACATGCAACAGCTCGTGCTGAACGTTGATAAAAGGCTCCGCGAGTGGGAGCGACTGCTTAGTCAGTTCTTTGATGCAATGGTCCGGCGCGAAGGACGTGGTGAAGGCGAAGCCTCCGCACTCTTCGCCGTAACCCAATTGCATTTGAAAGGGACGTTAGAGGAACGACTATATCGTGCCGCGCGCAATCGCAGCGCCTTGATCAGTTTTGGTGAGCAACCCGACCCGCAGATGCACGGTTACCAGGAGGAACTGCGCAGCCAATCAGCCAAAGGATTAGCCGCCTCGCTCCTCAGCAACTCACATTGGGAGGCAAGCCTCACAGCCGATGGAATGCCAAACCTGATGCTGAAGATCGATTCTCCTGAATTAGCCCAGCGGCAATACACACTGCGCGACATCAGGTCGCTGCCACAGGGACTGTATCAACTCTTTTACAGGCCCATCAACGAACGATTGAGTAACACTGATGTATTCGACTACCTGATCTGGTTGCGTGAGCACAAAGGAATTGAGCCGGAGACTGTTATCAGGGTCTTGAACGCGGAGGCAACCACGCTAATTAGTGCGGGCGCAGTGCCGGAGACGCGCATTTTGATTTACCGCGACCCAATCGGCGGCAGTAAGAAGGATCTGGCTGATGCAATGGCTCTTAAATTGGGATCTCCGGAATCTGTCGAGAAAGGATATTCCGATCGAAATGCGATCGTGCTGGTGAAGATGAAGAAGCCGAGTCTTAACCAGATAGCGGACATTGACGATTGCCAAAAAGATTACTTCATGTTGCGCGCCGATCAGGAAAACAACAACGAGTCGCACGATAAGAAACTGCGGCGAGCGCAGGTTTTTCATCCATTTCGCCAGGAAATGGAAGCCTGGTACATCGAGCGCTTCTATCTCAATAAACAGGATTCGACTGGAGTGCCGACGCTGCCACCGCGGATTGCTCGATTGCTGGAGGATCCGGAGATGATGCAGCTCTTCGTCCACGGGATTGCCATTGGAACAGTGGAGTCAACAACAGACGGCTGGGTCTGGCATGGTCCCAATGGCGATGTGATGCTCACCAATTCCGAAGATGATCCAACTGCGAGCGTGGTCAAGGCCGCGGTGATCTTTGCCCTCAAACAAGGTGAAGGACGGAGAGATGGTAGAAAGCCGATTCCGCGTGAGGTCGCTCGCCAAAGCATCATCAAGGCGGCCCAGGCCAACGGGCACAACCGTGACGAGATGCTGCGGAGTTTCATAGAGAAACGAATGCCCGAGTTCCTGGAAAACCACGCACCTGAAAACCTGCGCGAAGCGCTCAAAATGGTCTTCACTTTTTATTGTGATCCGAGCACGCGCACTGCATTACAGCTTCGCGTCAACTTGCCTTAACAGAACGACGCTTTAAATCGTGAGGTGTATACCATGAGTCGCAGGAGAAGTTTTTGGCTCGGATTAGTTGTCTTGTTGCTGGCGCCAGTGTTGGTGCTGTTGGCCTTTGCTTTTTATGTGCACCTCGCCAACTCGCGGCCTCAGAACGGCGAACTGCAAACAAAAATTTCTCCTCAAGTCGTATTGCCCTGGGACGAAGCTGTTTATTACATCGAATACGCGGGCTTCAAACCGACACCCACTCCTGTTCTAATTTCCACTCCTACTCCAGCTCCAACCCAGACTTCAACGTCTACTCCTACACCTACTCCAACCCCAACTCCTACTCCTGCTCCGGTAGCGACGCCCGCGCCCATAGACATGGTCTTCATCGTAGACGAATCGTCCTCCATGACTGACTCCATTGCCGCGATGGCAAGCGCCGCTCAAAGCGTGGTCGAGGATCTAGCCAAAGAGCGACCCGGACGTATTCGCTACGCCGCGATTCGTTTCGACGTAGTGGCCCAAACTCAGGTTGATTGGACTGAAAAGCCGCAGGCACTTATCGATGGGCTAAACGCCATCGCTCAAAATCCCCGGGCCAGAGGTACCGATGGCATTGTCGCTTTCAAAAAGTTGGAGGAGTTGTTAACCACCACCCGACCGAAGGCTGAAAAAGTAGTGATCTTCTACACGGACGGTGACATTTATGCGCCAATCGATCTTCTTTCCGCGGCTGATATCACAGCGAGAGCACTGAGACTGCGAGTCGGACAGAACGTACAGTTTTATTCGGTTGGGCTTCCCTATAAAGACTCAAATGGCATCATGACCGTAATAACCGGCTCTGCTGATCGTGTCTTTGATCCATTGAATCCCGCGGAACTGGCGCGAATGTTTCAGGAACTCAAAAAAGAAGTAACTGTCACGCAAGCCGCTCCCACGCCGGCTCCCACTACCACTACCACTACCACTACCGGTAACTCACGCTCTAACCCCAGGACTGTTAACCAACCCGTACCTCCCACTCCTCCAACGCCACGCCCAACTAGTGGTCAACTGTCGCACCGCATCGATGGCCGGCATTTCGCAACTCCACTCGAGGGCACCAACTGGATGCCCGGTGGAGAAGCTCTCAACCTCGCTATCACACCCGTGCCGGAAAGCGCGGCCACTTACGCTCATCCGCTCGTTCCACTTTCCGCCGGACTGTGGGATGTTGGCGTCGAACCACCGCGCTTCGATTTCTACGACAAGGACGGAGAAAAACATCAGGTCTCAGCGCAACGGCGCCCAGTGTTACTCAAGGTCACATATTTTACGTTGCTATTGATGGCCTTGCCGGGTTTGGCCTGGGTGGCCGCTCACCTCGTGCCATGGAAGCGAACAACAAAGACTACGCCGCCGCCGCCGGTGCCGCTACCGGACATAGTCCCACCCACGTATCCCGAACCATTACCTTTGTTGCCACGTCTCAGCGTGCAACCACTCTCTCCGGTCCCGACGCTTTTTGTAGGATTGGGTGGGGCCGGACGTCGTGCGCTGCACGCGATCCGCGCTGATCTCAAGCAGGCACACCTTGGTGCTGCCGGGCAACCATATAGCTTCCTTTGGATAGATACAGACACGCAGGAGGGCGAACGGCAGTTGCCGTTTGAGGAGTGGCAAAGCTATGACATTCAGGAGGCGATCGCACCGCCTGCCGTTCGTCAACTCGAGGGATACTTGCCGCAACCAGGCCGTGTTCAAGAGCATCTGCAATGGTTCAATCCGTATATTTATCGCGAAGCATCACGTTCCAAACTCAATCTCTCGGATGGCGCCAAGGGAGAAAGACCCCTCGCGCGACTGGTCCTGTTTCGCTGGCTCTCACAAACGAACGGACTTCTTCCGACTCTCGTCCAACATGTCAAAACGCTAGCTGAGTTTCCCGCGGCGGACGGCGCACGGCAAATCGTCGTGATCGGATCTGCTGATGGCGGCACCGGCGGCGGGTGGTTTCTGGATTTAGGGCGACTGTTCCAGCGTATCTCGCGTGACCAGGAAAACCTCGAAGCGCTGCCGGACGTGATTGGCGTGTTGTGCCGCGACCGAGATCGCCGGCACCCTGGAAATGAGAGAGCCTTGTCACTGGAACTCGAGACTGCCCAGGCTGCACGTCAGTTTCCGCAACGGATCACGTTTGCACCGGAAAATAGACTTCTCGACCAGACAGACACGCAGAGTCCTTATCACTGGATCTTCTCAATTGACGCTGGGGAAAAAAATTCTGTAGCAGCTCAGTGTGGCGAGCTGATCTCAGTACTGATCGAGCGCCAGCCGCGCGCACGATTGTTGGACCAGGCCCAGACGGCTTCCGTGTCAGGCGTTGTAGCGGCCAATAGCTATAGTGCGCACGTCCTGCCGACGTTGATCTTCGATCAGGTTAAGTGTGAACTATTTCTGCGTATCCTTGGACCAGACATCCTGCTCGACGTTGTTCCGGACGTGCAGGGTGGTCTAAAGCCTCAGCCAGTGTCGAATGATCGAGCTCGCGATCTCTTGTACGACTGGAGCCAATTCAAACCGCCTGGCAATCCATTACAACTATTACTGGCCGCAACGCACGACCAGGCTGCGTTGACGCCTCTGCTGAGCTCCCTCCCGGCGCCGTCCAGCGAACTTCGTGATTGGTTCAGCAAGGCTTTCGCTCATTCACTAACGAAGCGACTGCAGGGCCATGCAGTAGGAGAGGATGCGTGGGATCGCGATTGTAAACCGGCCGAGGCGGTCGCAATGTTAAGACTGCTTAGTTCGCAATTGAATCAGGTCGTGAAACCGCAACTCACGGCGCGTAATGCACCGGCGCACGTGATTGAGATTGTCAATCAGGTGATCGGTCTGGCCGACACTGCTGCCGATGACCTGCAGCAATGGTTAACAGACTTCTGCAACGAGTGTGAACAGGTTGCTACAAAACGCAATGAACTCGAACAGGCACGTCGCAGTCTGCTGCGCCTCGAAGGACGAGTCTATCTTGATCTCGACGTTGAACCGGCGCAAATAGAGCGCTGGGCGCAGGATGGATTGCAGGTGTGGCTCGGAACGCCTGACACAGTCTCGGCCATTCGTAAACGTCTCTTCTTCACAATTACAGCTAGCGGCGCAAATGCCCGGGCCTCGGTCATGTCTTACATTGCCGAAGACTCGCAGAGTTATGCGAACGCCGGTGAGGTCGCTGCGGCCATAGACCAACTTGCGAATTCGTTAGCCCTGCACGTTCCCACCATGCGTATCGGCGGAGTCCTCGCAAACATGTCGAATGACCGCCGGCGGGATTTGGCGCGCGGCCTGGTTCCTATTGAGAACCGGCCGGAGCAGGTGTTGTTGGTTATGCCGCAGTTTTCGGGTTTGGGAAATGATGAGCAGCAGGCTCTGGAACAGTTCGAAAGTGCGATACCAAAGCCACCAACGCATGGTCCGCGCACTACTCAGCGTGGTGACGATCATTCGGCAGTGAGAAGAATGGAACTGGTACGGGCGGATTCAGACCAGGGCGCTTCCAACGTCAAACTCATGTTCGTTGAAACGACCGAGGTCCTGGCTGAAGCAGTGCGAAGCCGGGCGGAGAGCAAGTATCAGATAACGTTGCCAATCTTTCCGGCACGGTTGCGAATAGCCTTGGCCCACGCACGCGCATTCCTCTCTTTTTCACGCGCGTACAAAGCCGGACATATCAGGTTACGAGCTGATGCAAACGGCAGACAGCAATGGAGTATCGATGGTCAATTTCTGACTTTTGAGAACGAGTCGTCGCTGGCGCACGCCGCGGCGAACTACGCTCGAGACCTCAGCTCGTATCCGGAGTCGTTTGTAGATAAAGAGGAAAAGGGAAGTTTCGCGGAATTAGAAAAATGGCTCTACGAGCGTGGGACACCCGACACCGATACGTTGACGCAAATAGCAATAGACGTTTGTGAGTAGTAGGCCCATGGCCGAAACATCATCCAGACAGTTCCTGATAGTAAACCTGATACTTTGCGCGGTGAGCGAAGGGGTCGTGTTATTTGCATGGTTGAAGTCTGGTGAGTTCTTTGGTTCGGAAGGATCCATCTGGCTCTGCGTGTTATTCGGCCTGCCTATAACGATTCAGGTCTTCGGTTCATGGCATTTGCACACCAAGTTTGAGAACAATCATAACCAGCTAAAGAATTCCGGTCGCCAGAACGCCGCAACGGGTTCCAACGAGATGCCAAAAGCCGAAACGGGGTCGGAACCGGATCTCGAACACGTGAGGTCCCTGGCCTCCTATTACAAGTTTTACTTAATCACAATGGGAATTTGCCTGCTTACGTACAGTCTTTTTTGGGCCATATATGTAAACGGGCAACAGTTTTATTTATGGGAGACTGCGGCTTGGGACAAAGGACTCTCGGCGATGACGCCGGGATGGTCGCGATTTTATTTCGGCCTATCCGTGCTGGCACTGCTGACCATCGCCTTATTGCTCTGCCTCGTAATGTGGATGACGCGAGCGATAATAGGGGAAAACAAGACAAAAACCCGCTTCGAGTTCCTGAACCCCGATCATTTGAAACGCGGCGCCGCCGAAGCGCCGTTTCTAACGCTCATATTCTTCATAACGGTATTTCTGGGAGTCTCGTATCTCTTCGGTTTCTCTTTTGCCTTTCATGACAAGGCACGTTTGCTGACAACCGGAGGCTCGGACCACAAAGAACCAGCTCTCGTAATGGGAAGCTTGACAGCAGGTCCCACAGCGTTGCCGGAGCCTTCGCCTCTTCCGACACGGACCAGGGTTGCCACCCTCACGTTTGATATCGGAACCTCCGTTCCGGATGCTGACAGTGAAGAGCAGTTATCGAAGGCTGTTACTGGGATTCAGGAAATGAGTAACAACGATAAAGCTGTGCGAATCCTGCTAATTGGAAGTGCGGATCTGCGGCAGATTGAGAGCCCGGCATATCAGTCCAATTACGAATTGGCGGAAGCGAGGGCGCAGAATGCCAAGCATCTGATTCTTGAGAAACTATCGACATCGAAATTCGCGAACGTGCTACGTAATTTGGAATGGACGTGCCTGGCCCAGCCCAATGAGGGATTAGAAAAACCCGGTCACCATGCCAGGAAACGAATTCCGGCTAACTATGAAGGTAAAGAAGATCGAACTGTGCACGTCTTTCTGATTGACGCGTTCGAAGCGCCGGCGCAACTTTTGGTTCGGAACGTCCGGTCCAATCATCTGAAGCCGCTCCGATTGATGGACTACGTGTACTTTGCAAACTACACGATTACCACAACCGGTTATGGTGACATTGTTCCCAACACTACCTACGCGAAGTTCATCTGCTCCTTTGCAAACATTTGTGAAGTACTTTTCCTGGTGGTGTTTTTCAACGCGTTATTGTCTTTAGCAGGGGCAATGACAATCTCTGCCACGGCTCGGAAGGTGAACGTGTTACATGAAAAGTGGAGCAATGGTCCACCCAGGAATGGCTGAGCTAGGTGAACAGAGGCTGGTTATACTTTCGCCTCCGCGAGTTGTGCGGTCGTCACAATGGCGCCGGTTAGGTCGGCGCCTCGAAGATCGGCATCTTTCAATACGGCTCCTTCGAGATTCGCATAACGTAGATTAGCTTCCTGCAGATTAGCGCCCTGCAAATTAGCCCCGGTGAGATTCGCCTTTTGTAATATCGCCCGGTGCAGGTTGGCAGCACGGAGCTTGGCTTCAGTCAGCACGGCCTCAGTTAAATCAGCTTGCTGGAGATTGGCCTCCTGTAAACGCGCTCGATTCAGATTACACTTTTTCAATCTTGCTTTATATAAGTTCACTTTCGAAAGCAGCGCGCCCTCCAATCGAGCCTTCTCTAAATTGATCTCTCGCAAATCTGTTTCAGGTAAATCACTCGAACAGAGATCGACGCCTCGAAAGTCGGCATTTCGCAACACGATCCTCGTGCTACCGTTGAGGAGGTTCAACTTCCTGAGATCTTTGAGCAATGTGCCCTTCAGAGTTTGGTCCAGCTTTGGCAGAACGTAAAAGGTTTGCTGTTGCACGAAAGCGCGTATTTCAGGATTGGCTATTTGGTGTAATACCCTTTTTACATCGTTCAGATATGTTTGATAAACATGCTTACGTTCCTGCTCGTTGAGATCCACATAATTTACCTTGATAAACCAGGCGACCGACAGTATCAGGGTATTCACAATGATAAGAAGCGCAACTCCCACAAAGAATTCGCCGACACTGATAGGTTTAGCAATGGTTAGATGTTGACCGGTAAAGATAATGCTGAGTAGACCAGGCGGTATTATCCATAACATGCATCCAAGACTACTTAATCGCAAACATCCGACTGCTGCTCTGGCGCCGGGTTTTTCCGTGCGACGGTGCTGTCCAAACACTCGTTGAACTCGCCACCCGAGCAGGGCAATCATTACCACCCCGACCCCAAATAAATTACCGATCAAGATAGCAAAGCGGGCGTTAGTCATTCCTTCCGCATGTATCCTGCTCATATCCTGGAAGGCGGCCAACAAGGTGCAGGAAACCGCGAGACAGAACACCAGACCAGCAACGACAAAACAGATAAAGGCGAATGTCCGCGCCAGGCGCCGGTAAGCATTGACTTCAATCATTTTCTTTTCGTAGGTACTTTCGAAATACTGCGAACGCTGCTCCACTCAGTCCTAAACCAATGACGGCGAAATTGATCCCTGATATCAATCCCACGAAGCGGTTGTTTTCTAGCTCGGCAGGGGTCTTTGAAATGAATGGCGGTGCGATGTTGACCAGAAGGACAAGAGAAAAATTGATTAAGGCTGCTGCTATGAGACCAAAAAAGACTACTTTGGCCAGGATATCTGGATCTGGGCCAGGTGGAGGCAACGGGAGCAGGACGTCATCCTTCGGCTCAGGACGAACATATTCAGACAGTGCGGTACTTAATGGCCCTTCATAAGCAGACTGCATTGAGTGTCTATCAAGCGTTTGTCTCTTACGCACCAACTCTTGTAAGCCGGCAGGCAGTTCGACATTGTCCCAGTAGACGCCTATGAATGGTTTGTTTTCACTTAGGGCTTGGGTTATCTCCTCACGGACGTGATTGGAGACCACGGAATCTTCCGTAATGAACACCATAAAACAAGCACACGCTGTGATGGCCTCACGTATCTCATCAGCCCAGAAGCGGGAGGGTTGAACCCCTTCCTGGTCGTACCATAGTTTGTAACCTTCACTCTTGAGGCGTCCTATCTCCAGGTGAACAAAGTCGTAATCTTTGTTCGCATAACTGACGAAAATAAAAGGACCGTCCGGCAGTGGCATTGGGCGAACGCTGGAGATTCCCGAAATTAAAGGCGCTACCGGTTTCTATGTTGGCGAGGCAAAGTTATTACAAGATTTTTACTTACTCAGGTACCCAGGTGGCTTTGCACTAAAAGTCGATTTGCGGTTCTTCGCTCCGGCTTCGCCGCCCGATGTGAGGCAAGGCTATGCCTTGCCGTCACGCTTGTAAAATATATTTGGGGCTGAGCCCCCCGGTTCGGCCTTTGGCCCATCAGGTCTTAGGGCAGAGCGCG